>Ga0247840_10002695_pt1 | contig 31211 bp, 44 predicted proteins | sample LaCruzMarch2015__FD_192404 | JGI IMG/M metagenome (GOLD analysis project Ga0247840, IMG submission 192404) | Freshwater microbial communities from meromictic Lake La Cruz, Castile-La Mancha, Spain - LaCruzMarch2015_17m | ecosystem: Environmental > Aquatic > Freshwater > Lake | place: Spain...
TAGAGGGTTGAATTCGTGATTTTCTTCGCCCTCTCAATATCAACCTTCCGCGAGGTCCGGATCAGATCCGCCACCGTGACGCCCCTTGTCGCCTCTCCAAACTTACTCTCGGCCTTCCCCATGGCCGTGGCCATCTTATTGAGATCGGCCAACGTGTAGGAGACTTTCCCTCCCTGAGATCCGAAATCAAGAACAAGCCTTTGCTTTCCGCTCTTCGTGACCTCCCGTCGCCGGCGCAAAAGATCAGGAGTCAAAAAGGCGTCTCTGCGGTCGGCCTGCCGACTCGCGCTTTTCTTCGCCCAAACCTGTTTGAAAATCTTCTCAAACTGCTTGAATTCGTCTTTCTTTTTATCTCCGAAAAAACCCCAAAGTGCCATTATAATTAGCCCTCGTTATTATAATCACCTGCATAATGCTTGATCCGCTCACGTATCCAGACCGTAGGGGGCAGTTTTATCTTTGCACCCGCATCCAATGACTCCCTCATGTCATCCAGGCCCGCCGCGATCAGTACGGCCCACTTCAAGAGATCCGTCCCGTAGAACCGGTACGCAACCAGCTCCGGCCTGAGTACCTCGTCAGGCTGAATCTCGTATTCTGTCCACCCATCATTTCCGGCTCGGATCTCTCGGTACAGATCAGACCGCAAGAGGTCGTCAGTGATGTTATACGGCGACAGCCGCGACAGCGTTGCCATGATAGCCTCCCCCCTCCGAAGTTTCTTGGGCCTTCCCCGCCCCTGTAATCAGCGCCATTTCTCCGTTCATCATCACCCGGTCCCCAATTTTGAGCGGCGAAGATGCTTCCCAGTTCGTTTCCGTAGTATTCACGTTCCCTCCCGTTACCTTCTTGTTTTTCAGGTATTTTTGCACAAGCATCTGAATCCTTGACTGGTCACTATAAACGGACTGAACTCCGAGGCTCGGGTCGATTATGGCTTGCGCCTGTGATTTCTTGAGGCCCAAAAGATCGATCATGAGGGGATCAGATCCGCTATCGCTGCAAAGGTAGATTGCCATGACGGGATTTTCCTGCCCTTCACGATCCAAGCGACCAGTAACCTGGTAATGAACCTGCGGAGACCAGTCAAGCTCACCGAACACGACCGTCGAACAGCGGAATTGAAGACCGTCAAGACCGATCCCGGACCGTAGCGAGATGATAAACAGGTTCGTTTCTCCGTTGACAAAAGCCTGCTTTGCCTTTTCTTTTTGCGCCCCGCTCTCGGTTCCCGTGTACATGACCGGCTTGAATTCAGCGAGCTCCTTGAGCCAGATGTCATAGACATCGCGATGCCAGCCGGCGAGGACCACGGGCTCCCCGCTATCCAGCAGGATGCGAACAAACTCGGCAACATATTTTGCCTTTGACACCCCGGTCATGTGTCTGACCATCAAATCAAGTTCCCGGGCCGCCTGACCACGTTCGATAAAACTCCCCTGAGACGCCTTCAAAGCGAGTTTCGTGGCCAGCTCTTCGGCTGATTTGACCGACTGAGCATCAAACCCTACCGTTTCGACAACCGTGTTGACCGGCTTCAGGTATTGCCCAACGTCGGCTTTCGTCCGGCGAAGGAAGAGGTACTTTTCGCGCAAATAGGAGCCCAGGGCCTTCGGGTCCTTGATGATGATCTTGGTCATCCCGTACTGATCAGCGCCCCATTCCCGCAAGAATTCATCACGTGTTCCGAGGGAATGCTCATTCAGGATGTCCATGACGTTCCAGATCTCGTCTGCATAGTTGTAGATCGGCGTGGCGCTCAGCCCGAGGCTGTAATCAGAACTTCCGGCAAGGATCTTCGCCGCCATGCCTTTATCGGAGCATACCCCCCGACGAAGCTCTTGAACCTCATCGAAAATGGCGGTCTTGAAATATTTCTGCTTGAAGATATCCACCCACCCGGCGATGCACGAATATTTGATGATGTAAATATCGGCGGGCGGAAGATTATAGGGCCTCGTTCCGGCTATCAGATGGACCTTCAGGTTTGAAAAGGACTCTATTTTCTCTTTCCACTGACGATGCAGGTGCGTCTGCACAGCGACCACCGCAGGGAGTTGCTCCGTCTTGAGACACGCACCGATTCCGATATAAGTCTTCCCGAGTCCAACATCATCCCCAATCAATAAAGCCTTGGACCTATGAAAGATCTCGATTGCCTGCGCCTGGTATGGCCTGATTGCCTGCCCGTCCCTCAAAGAGTAGCTTCCGGGCACAAAATCGGGCCGCATGATCCGCTCCATCTCTGCCTGATTTTCCAGAAAGAGCGTTCTTTTGCCATGCAATTCCCGAAGGTGCTCTTCGGAAATAGAAAGCGGGTACCGGGATATGAACCATTCCAAATCTATGCACGCCTCCGGGGTGTTATCGAATCGGAAGGGGCCGACCGATGTCTTTGGGATCTTCGGGAAGATGTTCTTCAGCTTGATGGACACGTGCGGCTCGAGGCCCATCAATTCCCACCGGTTACCATGAAGTGAAATGCTTCCGTAGGTTCTCATAGCCAGCTCCGGCCCAGGTTGTGGTAGTAACACGGCTTCCCCTCTATGGTATCCGGAAGGCCCATAGACCGCCCGGATACCAAGAACAGCGCTTCTATCCGGCCATCGGCGCAATACCGCTGGCACTGCCGATAAATCTCCTTTGCCGATCCCTTAATCTTCACTTCTATTCCGATTCCCTGCACGAGAAAGTCAATGCGATCACGCGGAGACAAGCGAACCTCCCGCTCGTATTCGATATTATTGTCCTGAAGAACCTTTTCAATTTGGCCTTGCAACGCGGCCTCGCACACGGTATCGAAACGATACACGGAAAGGATTTCTTTGATTCCGTCTGCGTTCATGCCTTCTTTTCCCTTTCCTCTTCCAGCCTTTTCCCCTTCGACAGGTCCCTATCGGCAATCAGTTTTGCCCACCTCCTTACGGGGTTGCTATCTTCTGGTTCAGGGGCAGGCTCCCCAAACATGGCTTTGATGTACCGGTCACTTAGCGGTTCCGTCATTGCGGCAACCACGCACAAAAGGATTGCCCGGTGACCACCAGTAAACGAAGACCATTCAATCGCGTAGTACGGCCTTCCCTTTTCATCCTGTTTCTTTTCAACCTTCTGGCCTTCGCCACCCGCCCGGATCAAAAACCGCGCTGCCGCCTCGTCAGCTATCAGATTCCCCATGTCCTGTAGGGCGAAATACCAGTCAAGGGCGTCATAGAGGTTGCTTCGCCCTTCGATGTCTTCAAGGAGGTACTGGGTCGCGTATTGTGCCACCAGGTCGGTCTTTTCCTCCACGATCACGACATATCCCTTGGCTTTCTTGTCGATGATTTCATCTACAATCGGCTTCCTCCAGACACCGAACATTCCCGCGATTACGTCAACCCGTGAAATGATAAGCTGTTCGCCGTTGAACACGGCATAAGCCTTGCTCCGCTGGGTCCCCATGAGGGAAATGGCCAATATCTTCAGTATCCCGCCGTCTCTCATGCCGCCTCCCCTTCCGCTATGATCTTGCGGGCCATGTCCAAAAGTTCATTCGTTTCGCCGCTCATAATCTCAATTTCTTCCCCTGCCGGCGTGTAGTCAGCCAAGAAGAAAAAACAGTGCGTGTCAAATCGGTCCGGGCTCTTAATCCCGTTTGTTTTCATCTGTTCTTTCGGCATCATTTGATACCGTCCGGCATCTTCGATCTTGTAGGGGAGAAGCGACCCCTGTTCGACGGTCTTCTTATGGCCGTCAATTCTCATCCGGCCCTCAAAGATCGCTTCCCGGACCTTCACGTGGGAAAAGGCCCGCAGGTTTTTGTAGCGTCGCTTATCCCCCTCTGTATGGGGGGGAAGGCCCCAGTGAATGCGTTCGACAACGTGCCCAAGCTCTTCGAGCTCGAGGATGGTCGCACGTCCGGCGCCATCAGCGTCAACGGCTATGGTTGCGTTCGGAAGGCCCATTATCCGCTCGTGCATCTTGTGAGCAAATTGCTTTTCATTCAAATCGTTGTACTCCATGCAATCAACGACTTGCACCCTGCGATCCGGCCCATATCCAGACACCTTTGCAAGGGTCCATACTGACGAGTCCCGGTGAACGCCTTCCCCGACGTCGCCGGTGATCACCCACCCCCAAGGGACCGGATGGACGATAACGAGAAGCTTCGATTCTTCAAGCCAGCTCCGGGGGATCAGGAACCCGGAAAGGTTATCGGGGAAGCACCCGAGCACCTTGATTTGATATTCAGGGCTATGGTGCCCTCCGTACTCAATCAGCTTTTCCCGGATAAACTCCCTGGAAACAAGCGAGCTCTCTTCCGAGTTGAAGGTCAGGCACGCATAGATGTCCTTCAGGGACTTGAAGGCGTCCGCGAAGTGGCCTACCGTCCGCGTCGGCTGGGAAATCATGACATAGCGGTTCTCTTTGTTCGTCAGCCCGCCACGAAGAACCCCGTGGATCTCATCCTCGACACCGCTCGCCTCATCAACCAGGACGGTATACCACTGCCTATGCTGACCGGCCACGCCCTCCGGCTTATGCTTCGGGGCTGTTTTTGGGATGACATACCAGCTATCCTTGTGCCCACGGGCATAATACCGTTGCGTCTCCTTGATGAAATACTCATTCAGCCACGGGTAACGCTGGGCTACTTGAGTGGTTACCGTGTCGAGTTCCTTCCATACGACCGTTCGGAGCTGGGAAACGTTCGTGGAGGTCAACATTGTGTTACTCCACGGGTACACCTTCAAAAGCCAGTCGCATGTTACTGCATAGCATCGACTTTTTCCCGTTCCGTGCCCGCTCGCACACGCGGTTCGGCTTCCCGGATCCTCAATCGCCTCAAATAATTCGCGTTGCTGCCATGTTGGGTCCATGCCAGTCACTTCAATCGCATACCGATTGAGTTGGTGCCTGTACCGCATGCAAAAGTCCTTGTAGCGGTTCAGGATCGCGCTTGGCGACGAAAGTATGCTAAGGTTCTTGGGCACGGTCCCCCTTTTTCATCTCAGCATCAGGGCCGAAAGATTCAATATCCTTCAGATCATCCTTGATTCCCTGGACTTCTTTACGGCGGCCCGGGAGCCACTTTTCCTTTTCATTGTTGATCTCGGCCATCTTGCGCTGATATCCAGCCTCCAGCTCGGCATCATCCATCGCGGGCGGAAGTTCAGGCGGGGGAACATCGGGTGGCGTCTTCTCCAGCTCAATTTTCATGACGTCCGGGATCTGTTCGCCGATGATGTACAGTTGGTAGGCGGCCTCCTTTGTCGTTATTTCATCAGCGAGAAGCCTCTTGACGATGGCAATAGCCTCTTTGCTCGGCATGGGCTTATCTCCATACCCCCTTTTCCTGCCCTTCGTTTTCAGTCCAAAGATTGTTGACACTTCCGCGCCGGCAAGGATGTTCCGATGGAGGGCCTCTTCCCAGGCGTCAATCTTTGCCTCATTGGCATCGTTGTATCTCTCCATGAAGGCGCCATCCGTATCTCTCCAATGGTAAAATGTCTGCCTTGATATTCCAGCCTCTTTACATGCCTTGTAGATGCAAAACCTATTGTTCGTGAGAGCTTCAAGAAACCTGTGCTGGCACGCTCGCGTGAGTTCTTTTCTCCGGCTTCCGATCCGGGGAGGTTTTTTGCTTCCCCTTGTTTTTTTAACGTCCGGCTTCTTTGGCACCCTTTTCTTTGGAGCTTTTGCGGTAGCCGCCTTTTTCTTTGGAGGCGCCTTCGGCTTTTTCACTTCCGGGGCGGTCCCCGTTGCCGCACCAGCCTTTGGCACCGCCTTCGACCTTACGACTGCCCCTTTCCCAGATACAGCCAGCCCCTTTTTGGCCGTTTTTTGTACAATTGCAGGTGCCCTTTTTTTTACTTCTTTATTGCCCACGACCGTTTCCCCTTCAGGATGTTCGGCACCTTTGCCCCTCGCTCCGCCCATTCAAGATTCACAGCCAATAACTCTTTAAAATCCTTCGTGGTGTGATCGTTAAGCCTACCAAACGGCTTCCCGATATGCCTTAACTCGTGATACATGAGTAAGGCCCGTTGCTCCAAGGTCATGTAATCACACATGGACTCATAGAACACGATTGCATACAACTTATCCGTGAAAAAGCTGATCGGGTGATCTCCAAACCGGTAACACCGCGCAAGCGCCTTAGGCCGCGATATCCCTTCTTGCAAGAAAAGAATCTCTTCAATGTTAATAAATTCAAATAGTTCATATCGTTTTATTAGATCACTTGCCAGGCTCTTCATTGCAGGCGATTCTTTGAATTCAAGAAACATTGAACCGCCTACCTTCGACATCGGTAATTCCCTGGCCGGGCCTGATCTCATCCCTCCATGCCCGATATTTTAGCTTGCTCATCTCGATCCGCCCACATACCTTTTCTACCGGGAGACCTTCTTTGATTCTCCCAATGACAGCCTCCCAATCTGACAGGCGCAGGAAACCTAAAATTTCCTTTCTTCCGACAAGCAAATCATCATCCATCATCTTAGAACTCCTTGTGGGCGAACCCTATGAAGGCAAATCATCCCTCTTCTCCTTTTCAACGGCTTCAAGGAAATCCCATATCCGTTTCAACTTTTCCAGACCTGGCCCCGGCGTCCTGATTATTTTACGAATAATTTCAATGATCTTATCAAATTCCACAGCGCAAGGCCCCTTTCAGAATGGAACATCTTCTTCGCCCGCGCCGGATGGACCTTCATAGGCTTCGCCGTGCGCAGGCTGATTGGTCGGTTCATCCGACTTGCCACCGAGCATTTTCATATTGGTCGCGACAATCTCAGTGGTGTATTTGTCGTTTCCCTCCTTGTCCTGCCACTTGCGGGTTTGGATCTTGCCTTCCACAAATACCAGTTTTCCTTTGGTCAGGTATTGCCCGCATATTTCAGCCAGTTTATCCCACGTAACTATCTTATGCCATTCGGTCTTTTCCTTCTTTTCGCCGTCTTTCTTCCATGTCTCGCTTGTGGCCAGCGTAAACGAAGCGGTTGGCTTTCCTGCTTGCGTGTACCGCACTTCCGGATCGGCACCGAGCCGACCAATCAAAATTACACGGTTTACCATTACGAAAACCTCCCTTTCTCATCGCGTGAATGTTCCCGCGACAATCCATGCAAGCGCTCATGATCTTTCTTTTTCATGAGCTTAAGATTTTCAATTCGATTATCTTGCTTATTGCCGTTGATATGATGAACGCATTCGTCAACGTTTAATTGCCTACCGATATATTCTTGCATAATAACAATATGTTGCATTTTCCCTTTATGCTCTCCTCGCGTATGCTCAATATATCCGCTTGGTTTCAAGCTAATACCCTTTGCATCTCTATCACCTCTATTAAGCGCCGCCTTCCGTAAATTCTCCTTCCATTCTGAGGTCATCTCCCGTTTCTTCCCACGAGTTCCGCCACCGAGTTTCCCGTTTTTAGCAGAAATCCTTATGGCATCCGCCCTACTCCTCAAGATGTTCCTTGCCTTGAATCTTGATCTTAAGGTGCTTTGCGCAATGCCTGTTTTTTCGCTCACTTCCGGGATACTCATTCCAGATTCATAAAGTTCATACTCGTCCATTATTCCCTCGCTTTTTCCGGTAATCCGGCATGGTTGTGATCTTGACGATCTTTGAGTCCGACAGCCTTGACGATATGCGAGCCCCGAGGCTCTGCTCTATCTCTTCCAAGGAAAGGTTTGTGGTGATGATGGTCTTCCGACCGGAGCGGTTGCGCCGGTCAATGATGAGATACAGGGTTGTTATCGAAAACTCGGATGTCTTCTCCGAACCGAGATCATCAAGCACGAGAAGACCGCATGATGAGTACCGGTCAATCAGCTCTTCCTCGGATAGAGACGCCCTTTCTCCGAAGGAAGATCTGATTTTCAACAGCAATTCAGGGGCGGTTATAAATATGGCGTCATGGCTTTTCTTTGAGAATTCCGCCAGCATCCCAACGGCAAGATGGGTTTTCCCACATCCTGTCTTGCCGATCAACGTCACGCTGTCTGCCGTATGAACATGCCCGGCCAAGAGGTCCACAAGGGCCTGGTTCCCCTCGTAGGAGTCAAGCCGATATCCCTCGTACTTCTTTGGAACTCCGCAGTATCGGAGAAGGTTTATCGCCGGCCTGCTTTCCTGTTCAGGTGGAAATGTCACGACGCCTATTTTTTGCGGTTTCTCACATTTCATGGTCAACCGGGTAGGGTTTGGAATCGCTCCTTGCGAGGCCCGCCGTGCCAGGAGCCTGGCTTGCGCCTGATCCAAAATCGTGCTTTCTGCTTCCGTTTCCATTGTTTCCACCCTTGTCTTGTTCCCTGGCCAGCCAGCCCGTTATGTGCTTCAAGATCCCTTGCCGTGTCTTCCGCTCCTTGGGGTGAGAAAGATTCCACCCCCGGATGTTTCGTAACGCTTGCTCAATATCCACTTTCGGGTAAAGGTTTCTCCATTCTTCGATCATGGGTAAGAGCACCATATACTCGGATTTGTCATTGAGCGGGATGGTGATGAAAATATCTTCCGGGATAGGGGGCTCGGGGCATGAAGAATCATCGTAAGATGATTCTTCTAAATGTACTTTAGTACATGAAGATGAAGATGAAGATGAAGAATGCAAAGTTACATCTTCATTACTTTCACCGTTACATTGATTCTTTTCCCTGTGTCGCTTAACCCTTAAAGCACCGCTTTCCTTTTCTTTTTGCTCCCTGTACATCCGGCGATTTATGACCGTTACAATTCCATTGCATTCTGTTACGTCTCCGATTTTTGTAACATTTATTTCAGAAATCGCGCTGGTCAATTCCAGTGTCGAACATCCCAAAAGCCTGGCGAGCTGTTCATGCGTTCCCTCAATTTTTCCCCTTTGTGGAGCGTCCCACATGCAGCACAACATCTCGAACCATACCCCCCGTGTTGACATTGAGGCCATTTGAACCTGCGTATCTCTTCGCCAGTCGCCTGGGTAAAACTGAAAAGCTGGTTGTTTCTTCAATCCCGATACCCCCGTAGTATCCTGCCGGATGTTTAAGGCGGAAGGGCGGGCCGGGAACCCGCCCTTGTCGGGTGATCTGCCCTATCCGCTTTTAAAGCTTGCACTTCTTCCCGTTACGATAAAAATAATACTGTCCGTCTTCGCCCTGAATGCAGCCGTCAATCCCATGATATTTCATTCTTTCGATAACCCACACTCTCTCGCCGGCGAGCCATCCCCTCATGATGGGAGATGTTGGCTGGAGCGCGGGCCTGTCCAGATAAACCGCAGTCGCGGCCAATAGAGCGCACACGGCCACGAAAAGGGAGAAAGAAGGGATTATGATTTTCTTCATAGCGGCTCCTATCTGCCCGGTTCCATCATCAGAAACCAGGCGAGGCGGAAATAGCCGATGACCACAAGGATCAGGCCGATAACAACGGCGGCACGGCGCTTGAAATCCCATCGGCTCCACAAAGTGTTATTTCTTGTCTCTATATCCCTCATGTAATACTTTGCACTTCTGGTCAAAAATGCTGATTATACTTCTTATTTTATCCGTCTTTCCGACCGGAAAACCATCTTTAAGAACCACTCGGATTTCTGAGAGGCATTCTTTCGTAATGCTCATTTCCTCTATCCAGAGGTTGCTTATCTTGCTCATCGAACTCATCCTTGAGGGTTTTGATAATGAAAAGAATCCAGAATACCGAGAGGCCGAGGATGCTGAGGGCAAAAACTTCCGGCGCGGTCCCTCCGTTGAACCACTTCACGACATGGCGATCCCATAGCTGAATTGATCCATAGACAGCGAGAAGCGCCCACATGATCAGAATCCACATAACCCCAGTAACAAAGAATAACCTCCTGAAATCAATTCGCATGACAAACCTCCTTCCTTAAGTAACTGCTGCAACACAATGGCCGTAATCATTTCTGTCAAGTTTGGAAAAATGATGATCGGTTCCTATTTTCCTGATTCCGAGAGCATAGTCGCGAATTTTATTTTCACTCCTGCTTACCCACTGAAGGTTGTCTGCCCGGTTGATTAATTTATTTCCATTGACATGGTGAACTTCAGGAAGGTTATTGGGGTTTGGTAGAAATGCCTCAGCGACAAGCCTGTGAATTATTTTGTTTTCATGTTCGCAGTTTTTTACTAAGCCGACTTTAAGGTATCCCGATCCGCATAAATTCTGTTTTACAATTCTTTCCCTCGACAACCGGAACGCCTCGTTGTTTCCCTTTGAAACGAACCGGATCAGGCGGGAAAGTGATTGGACGCGGCCCAAACTACTAATTTCGTACTGGCCCTCATATCCCGGTATCGCTTTCCATTCTTCAATCATTTCAATACCTCAATTTTTATAGGGTAATGCCCCTCAGCAAGCTTCCGCTTCGTTTTTCCCATAGGCGTATCAAACCCTTTAATTTCTATGTAATGAACGCTCCCGTCTGCCCGGAATTCCACAAAATCAATCACATGCTTCACGTTGCCCGGAAGGTGCAAGGGCACCTGCCTGAGAAAATACAGAACCTCCCCGGCCTTCTGACGACAAACCAGCTCGAGGAAATATCTCGCCTCTTTCTTGCTGTGGAATTTGATCCCCAGGGCCTCTGTGATCACCGAATGGAATTTGCTTTCCTTCGGCGCTTCGCATGGGATCGTCGGGGCGTCCTTGCTCTTCATCCGAGCGATGAGGGCTTGATATTCAACCATGCTATTAAGGCGAAGGGTCATTTCTCACCATCTGGGCAATAACACGGCCCGCTTCATATTTTCGATCTGTTCCCGGATGAACCACTTGTTTCTCTTGACGATCACGCGGGATCTCTCCATCAAACTGTCATAAAGTTCATCGCCGATGACGCGGCGGATCTCGCTTTCAAAATACTCCGGACGGTCATGACCATTTCCATGATGACACCATGCTCCAAGCCCAAGCCCGTTTTCGAGTAGATACCGTGTTGCAAAATTTCCCCGAGGCGCTATGTGGTGCGCCTCCGTGGTTGGCTCCATGCCGCAGATCCTACAGATCGGATCTCGTTTTTTGATGAGGCGTCGCCATATTTCGTCTGCACGGTCAATCAGGGACATCGGGCGTAGGCTCAAACAGCTTCAGCACCTTGTCCATGCAATCGCACTTCAATGTTTCGCGTCCGCTCTCTGTATCGGGGCCGTAAACGATTCTCCCTTTCCCGTCGCATTTGCGGCACGGCTCTTTTTCTTTCTCCATGGCTCATCCCTTGGACATGGAGACGATGTTCACTTTCTGGATAAATACCGATACCTGCCTGATAAGCTCCCATGCCTCCTTTTCAATCCTCTTCGCCTCTTTGGGCGATATCGATCCATTCTTCATGGATTCCGCCGCTTCTCTTGAGAGGTCCCCAAACTCGGAAATGGTTTTCAGAAGCTCTCGCGAAAGGTCTTCCATTTTTCCGGTTGTCTTTGGGATGGAGATTACGATGAGGTTAAAACGTTCGGCGAGGTATTGAATGGGAGCCATTGCATCATCTGACGGGCTCCCCATGGATAGGCTTGTTTCGATGATAGTCTCTACCCTGTCCAGGGGGTTGTACGTTCCGGAGTCGTTGAAATCCGTTGACGGCTCCATCCACTTATGAAGAAGGGGAACCGATTTGTGCAATTTTTTTGCGTGTTCTATCGTTTTTCCTGCTACCGCCCGCTGTATGGCCTCGTATGATTTCATTATATCTCCCCCGCAAGTCTATAATTGAGATAAATTCAAAGGTTCATTATCCTATGGCCAAAACAAAAAAGGTTTGTGCTGATATGAAAACTGTGTTAAGTCCCACCATAAGGACCAGAGTATTACCCGTTCGCCGCCTTCGGCAACTGGTTGCCTTTGTCCTGAAGATTGAGCAAATGGTTGTGCAGTTTCTCCATGAGCTGTTCCGATCCCGGCCCGGTGCGAAAACCGGACAAGGCCATGTTGAGGGAATTGCTATTGACGCCTATGGATTCGGCAAGTTCTTTGCAGCTCCCCTTCTTGTTGAGGCCGAGCCTGGCCCTCAATACTTCACACTCTATGCGGAGATCATCTATCGACATGATAATTTCACCAAGTTATATGGACTCCCTTGAAAGGACTTGATTATGGATGAAATCAGAACCACAACGGCGCGAGAGGCAAAAAAGAGCACCGAAGTAGAACCAATTTCCCCGCACCGCTTTGATGACTGTCCGGCAATTTGCGCATGCAGAAACCTTGGTTTCGATACAGGTCATTGTGTTACTGGCTCCCGTCCGCCTGACATTGAGGAACTTCAGGGATGTATTGCAAATCTGATGATTCTTTTTTCTCGGGTTCTTGACCAGAAAGGGCCGGTAGATGCGCCTTGACCAAAGACAGCGCTTCTCTCGCGCACTCGAGATCCAAGTCCGCGAATGGTTTATAGCCGTCCCTGTCTTTCGGTGCATTGTGTCGGGTCAGTTCGGACATGGCAAGAAAACGAAGATAGGTTTCAATATTGCCGAGTTGCTCAGAGAGTTTTTCCAACATTGTTTTCATGGGTGGGAGAATACACGCTTCAATGTAACGTGTCAAGTAAAATACATAGGTTGATGTATGCTGTGGGATAAAACAATTTTCCTGATAAATGTAGATCTCTTGGTCTCTACGCGGTGCAACGGCGTTGCGAAAATCTTCAATGAAAGAATAAAAGATCGCGACGCCGTAACCAACTGGACAAAGACCAATAAACGCCCATCAGTTCCAACACTTTTAAAGATATCTTCTGAATTTGGCGTTTCCATTGACTGGCTGCTTACCGGCCATGCAGCCATGCCCACCAACCATATTTCCGAACCCCCCCCCACCGGGGAAGCCTACCTCGTGCACGGATCATCGCGGGGTTGTGATCCCGAATGTCCCTTGGCAGATCGCGACCCGGACATGATTGATCGATGCAAAAAGGTACGGCAGGTAATAGATTCTGACACGTCCTATTCCAAGGCGCTTAAGGAAAATATTGACGCCTTTCATGAAGCCGTTGAAGAGCGAAAGAGGTCAATAAGCGATATGGCAGCTCTTGAAGAGAAAATGCTTAAGGAGATGGCTGCGGTAGAGTCTAAATATAAAGACGAAATAAAAACAATAAAAGCGGAATTTCAGAATTCTTTTGACGATCTGCGGTCAAAAATCGCAAACCACCAAAGACACGTTGACGAAGCCGTTTCCATCCCGCCTACCGGTACAGACGCGGGAGATGGTACGGGACAGTGAACGGTGAAGGCAGGGTGATTTATCTGAGCATCATGATGCCGGTATGTTCAAAAAAACTTTATTGACGGGGAGGTATTCATGGAAAAGATTATCGGGCTGGCAGTGGCGATTTCGTTGATGGCTTTCCTCTCTGCGTGCAGCAATGCCGCGCCGCTATGCAGTGATGAAAAAACAGTGAACCTTGTCAAGGAGATCGCGCTGACAAAGATCCCTATCGAAAAAGACAAGGTTGTTTTGACGCTTGAATCGATCCGCACAACAGACACCAATAAGCAGACCGGAAAGCAATCATGCGCCGGCGATTTGATTGTGAAAACACCAGATGCAGGGTTCAAATTTCCCCTTACATATACTTCAGAAGTAACCGATAAAAAAGAGCATTACGTCACGGTGTGGGGTTTATAGAACGAACGTTCCAGGAGGGGCTAAATAGTGCCTTCGTAAAGGTCCGACAGGGGGAAGCACAAATCGTAATCATGCCAGTCCAGTTGACCGTCCACGATCCGGAACTGTTTGAACAGGTCGGGATCAAGATATTTGTTGATATCGGGATGCAGGGACCGGCGAAGAAACGGCTCAAAATCTACTTCCTGGGCGTGACCGTCGCTGAATCCTATGGCCAAACGGTAGCCGTCTAAATATTCGGCACTTATAACCTCTACGAAAGCTTCTTGCGGCAACATGGTTATTTCACCTTCTTTGTAATGCGTTCGCATGTAACCTTTTGATGATAAACAAAGTATTCAACCCATTTTTCGGCTATTTTGAGGCCCATTGCATTTACGAAGCTCTCGAAATCCGCCAATTGCTGATCTTCCAGCGGCTTGCGCCCGGCAACGGTCTTGATAACCACCTTGGAAACTTTGCCGTTGGCAATGAATATTTCGGCTCGGCTCTCGAATTTCTGGTAGCGTCCATGAACGTGGATCGGCTCATGCTCGTTGGACCAAAAGAAGAGGATGATTCCAAGGTAGTCAAATATTTTCGGCATTGATATTCCCCGTGTTTAGGAAATTATAAGGCATGGCATGGGGGAAGTCAATAGGCAATCAAACCAAGGAGGGATTATGGCAGGCACACCGGTACCCGGCGAAGACGGAAAACCCATCGGCAGGATGTATACCCGCGACAACGGAAAACTGGAGCTGCGCGACATGAAAAGCGATGTTGTGGGCTTTTACGATCCTAAGACAGACGAAACCCGCGACCACCTAAATCAGGGTGGATAGCGGGAATCATCTGATCGAAATGCTTAAGGACCGCTTACGAGAAGGGCACTAAAATTCTGGCGTTGATTTCGTAATGCCGGCCTTTCGGAACGCCGATTCCGCCATTGCGCGTTAATTCATCAGGCTCGTCGTCTTCTTCGCCGGGGCCGTAGATTCCTACGTCCATAGAACGGATATCGGCCAGAATCATGTCGTTTTCCTTCAGAATTTGCTCAAGCCTTCCCAAATGCTTTGCGTAATCAACATCCACCAGTTGCTTCATTTTCCGTCCTCCTTCTCTTTCTTCCAATGGTATGGGTCAAACTCCTGGTCATTGCGCGGTTCTCCGGTTCCGGCCCCTTCCTGCTCGCTGATATAATGCACCAGGGCATCCTTTGTCATGGAATCTACCGTGTCGGCGAGCATTTGCGCGGCGGCATCGGGGCTCAGGTTCCCTTTTTTCATTTTCTCTATAGCCCTTCTGGCAAACACGAGCTGACAGGCCATTATTCCATTTAATGTCGCCCCGCGTGCCTGCCCTCTCCGGCACTCATGCGTATAACACAATATCCTAATTGCCTTATCTTCCGTGTTTTCCTCTTTGCCAAACGGTGCCGCATACTCTTCAGGAAAATACTTCTTTAGGAAATCTTCCAGTTTCTTCATCTCTTACCTCCTTTTGAATTAGCCCCATCATAATTCTTCCTGGATCTGTGGTCAAGAAATAATACATTCATCAATGTAATTTTCACTTGACACGCTACATTATGTTGTGTATTATCCCACTCAACAAGCGAAGAGATTCGCTTCCCCCTCCCGCCAGGCCGAGCCAATGGCGATGAAAGCCAAAGCCGGAGGGGATCTTTGAAAACCCGCTCTCTTGATTGCTCGACAGCCGCCATTAAAAGATGCGTCGCGATCATAAGTGATCCACCTTCAATGAAATGGCACATGGCATCGGCAAATTCGTGAACCGGCTCCCTCGGGAAGATCCGGATGAACGGGATAGCAGAAAGCTCTTTTTATTGTCGCGGGGTAATTCAGCGGTAGAAGAACGGTCTCATACGCCGATAGTCGTGGGTTCGATTCCCACCCCCGCTACCAGAACGCGGCGGATATCCGATGCTTGACGCTTCAAGGCGTGGATGGTCCCGGATGGCACGAAAGCCCGGCCTAAGCCCACGAATCCGCCACAAACGCGCAGAAAGGGGATGGACTATGACCATCAGACAATGGGTTTTAAGTGGAAGGTTCGAGAGGCAGGCCAACAATTTCTTTGACCGGCTCGAAAAGCCGATCACGGTCTTCCTGGCCTTTGCTGCCGGCTACTTCTTCTTCGCGGTTCAGAGGATGTTTCAGGGATGAAACGGATCGCCTACATAGCCCTTGCCGCCCTCTTTTTCATGATCTACTGGCCGGGCCAAATGTCAACGGCGTCCCTCTGGATTTACGAGGATTGCGGCGGGTTCAAATCGTATGGCGAACGGTTGGAGTTCAAGCGGTTGCTCAAAAAGCATGGTCTCCTTCATCAGGTCTCAATCGTCTATGAATGGCCGAAAGATCCCTACTTCGTGGACGGCAAAGGAAGGCGGTGCGCGTTCAAATGATGCAGGAAGCATTTAACTTCGGTCCCCGGCCCACGCCCACGCAACTCGGGTTTAAACCTGGCACCCAAACATGGAACCTGTACGAAAGACTTTTACAGGGACCGGTCACGAACGCTGAGGTAGTGAGGAACATGGGAATTTTCAACAGCACAGGCAGGGCATCTGACCTGCGGCAAGCATTGAAACCATACCTCATGTCTGTCGAGGCAAAGAAAATCAAACGCGGTTTGTGGGAATATCAACTGAGGTAAGCATGGAAACGGCAGGCGTAGAGTGCAAAGTGGGCATGTCCGGCCCCAATTGTCCCTCTTGGAGGGGCGGAATTCGGATAAGCGACGGCTACCGTTTTGTACTGATGCCGGATCACCCACGCGCATTAGGAAGTGGGTATGTTCCGGAATCGGTTTTGGTGGTGGAAAAAGCAATAGGGAAATACCTGCCGCTTCCTGCCATTGTTCACCATGTTGACGAAAAAAGATCGAACAATTCAAATGGAAACCTCGTGGCTTGCCAAGATGAAGCATATCACCATCTGCTTCATATTAGGACACGCGCTTTGAGGGAATGCGGCGATGCTGAGAAGCGGAAATGCACCTTTTGTAAGGAATACGATGATGTTGCAAACCTATTCATACCAAAAACTCATCAAACGCCCCCTTACCACCGTGAGTGCAGGTCTGCATATTTCAAAGAATATGAACGGAAGCGGAAGGCAAGAAAAATAGCAGCCTAACCAAAAGCACCACAACATAATGCTCACAGGAGGGAACTTATGGGCAACAAGGAATTATGCGAAGCCGCTCTCAAGGAAATCGAAGAGGCCCGGAAAAAGGGCTGGAACGTATTGACGGCGGACATGACGATTACGGGGCTTTCCGACTGGCATGTGCCCGTTGTCGAAACGGTCATGTTGGACCCTGACCCCAAAGCCGGGGACATCTACATTCAGAAAGGCAATGACGAGGATGCGGCGAAGCAGCGCTATGCCGTCACGCGGCAGGGCCTTTCCAAGCTGGCCGTGGCTGCGGCAATCATCTGGTCGGCGACTGAAACCAGGCGGACCGACAACCGTTCGGATCGGGATTACGTCAGCTTTCAGGCCGTGGGAGGGCTGAAGAAACCGGACGGAACCTATGCCTTCATGAAGGCTGAGTACGATCTGGATTTCGAAGTCGTTGCGGAAGAGTTGCAGGCCACCCATGAAGCGGCGGCAAAGAAATGGAAGAAGGGTCCCGACTATGTAGATTTTTGCTTTAAGCGGGACATGATTCAGAAGCGCAAGAACAAACTGAAGTTGGCCGAATCCGGAGCCAAGGACCGGGTAATCCGGGAACTTCTCGGCATCAAAGCGACCTATCCTCTCCCCCAGATCAAAAACCCGTTCGTTATTTTGCGAATCACGGTCCGTCCGGACTACTCGGACAAGGAAGTGAAGCGGGCCATGCTCGCGGCGGCAATAAACTCCATGACGGGAATCTATGGAGGCTCCGCACCCGCACAAATCCCTTACGATGAACCTATCGACGTGACGCCGGAGCCCTCCGCCCCCCCTCCGCCCGCCGATCCGCCCCCGTCTGCACCGCCAAGCGGAACGGCACCCGCTGCCGGCACAACCCCATCGCCGACTGAAGAGACAAAACAACCGGACGCCATTGAGTCCCAGGTCATGGATTTTACGGCTTGCGAGGCGGCTGATCAGGTAAAGGCCATTGAATCGCTGGCAAAGCGCAAGGGGTACGACGCGGCTGCTTACCTGGTCAAGTCAAAGCGGACCTCGCTCCTGGAATTCAAACCGGAAAAGCGGATTGAGTTTTTCAAATACCTGCTTTCCCTTCCCGAAGACGTTCCGTTTCCCTGAAAAGGAGTAACCCATGAAAATACTGCACACAGCGGACTGGCACCTACGAGACAAAGATATCGAGGAATGCGAAAAGTGCCTGAACTTCCTCGTTGACACGGCAAAGGCTGAGGCTGTTGGGATGGTGGTTATCGCCGGCGATATTTTCGACAGCCAGGACGTAAAGATGGACAGCAGGGCGGCGAAGCTGGTCGCGCTGAAAATATCGGAACTGGCCGACATCTGCCCGGTGGCCATGGTGATCGGCACCCCGTCGCATGACGGCAACGCACCGGAAGTACTCCGGCATGTCCAGGGGAAGCGCCCGATACATGTTGCATCAACGCCTACACAGCTTTTGCTTTACGGGGGAAAGTTTTATCCCACTGTTTCCGATGGGTATTCCCCGTCACTGGGCGGATTTACCCCTGATGCCGTCCTATCCCTTATCCCGCAACCGACAAAGCAGTTTTTCCAGACACAGGCCGGGATCGCGGACAGCGACAAGGAAATCGGCGCGGCCATGAGCGCCCTCTTCGCCGGGTTCGGTGCGCAGGCGGAGCAGTACCACGCCCCTCATGTCCTGGTTGGGCACTGGAATGTTTCGGGGTCCGCCCTTTCAAACGGTCAAACGCTGGTCGGTCTCGATATCGAGATCTCCGTCGATCAAATGATGCTGGCACAGCCGGAACTGATCTGCCTGGGGCACATCCACAAGAGCCAGAAGCTTGGAATCTGCGCCTTCTATCCGGGCTCCCTCTATCACCAGTCATGGGGAGAGATGGAAAACAAGGGGTTCTTCATTCACGAAGTCCAGGAAGACATTCTTGATAGCTCGGTATTTGTCGAGACGCCCACGAAAAAGCTGACCAGGTTCAACCACGATTTCACCAATGGCAGCACCCAGGAGGAGATCAGGCCCGAAAGTGTTACGGGCTCCTACGTCCGGATTGACTACAAGGTTTGGCAGGATGAGGCCGGGACCATCGACAAGGAGGCTATAACCGAACGCCTGAAGGCTGCCGGCGCTCTTGACGTTGACATTCGGCTGGTCCGGATCCCGCGTCAAAATGTCAGATCGGAAGCGGTTTTGAAGACCGAGCACCTTCGGGACAAGATTCAGAAGATGGCCGAGCTGAAGGGCGAGGAAGTTGAATGGTCCGTCCTGATGAAGGCGGAATCTCTTGAAGGCAGAGCATCGGAAGAACTTATTGAAGCGGTAGGGAGGGCGGCATGAGGGGAAAGATAGCGAAGAAGCTGAGGCGCGAGGCTTACGGCGATAAGTCAACAAAGAAGAAACGGCACGGCGTTATCGGCGGAAAGAGGGCCAAAGACAGGAATGACATCATCTATGGCGGAACGCTGGTTTGCATCGATGAGCGGGTTGATTACAAGGAGCGGAAAAAGGCTGTGTCGAGGGGTTGATCTGAGCATGAGTCAAGCGGCAATGATAAAAAAAATAGTTGACAATCGTGAAATCCTCTGGCAGGGTGGAGGCACTACTAACACAAGCGGCCTCACCACGCCCGTCAGCCGCGGTATTTTTTTGCCTCCCACAAGGGAGTTTCGCCAAGTCTGGCGGGTCAATAGGGCCGAATACAACAGCAGCAATGCGAATAAGCCCAGCCAGCTTGTGTTGGTAGTTGAGACCCGCCGCCTTATAAAACGTGGCGAAACTACTAAAACACAAGGAGGCACCACCATGTCAAATCAATCCCCAGTTGTACCCGTCGTCAAAGTCGTCAACAACAAACCAATCACAACCAGTCTGAATGTAGCTGAGGTTTTCGGCAAGCCCCACAAAGATGTTTTAAGGGCAATAGAGAATCTTGAAATCCCTGACGATTTACGTGAGCGCAATTTTGCGCCTACATCGAATCGTGCCCCCATGCCTAACGGAGGATTTCGGGATGTCCCTCTTTATACCCTCACCCGCGACGGCTTCACGATCCTCGTAATGGGTTTCACCGGGCCGAAGGCGATGAAGTTCAAGCTTGCCTACATCGAAGCGTTCAACCGGATGGAGGCGGAGCTTTCCGCCAAGGCCCTCCCTCCGCCCAAGGAACCGGCATTCACCCTGGTGGATAGCGTTCCCCAGGGAACGAAACGTTGCACCCGCTGCCGGGTGCCCAAGCCCTTAGCCGAGTTCTCCAGACGGATTGCCAACAAGGACGGCTACGAAATCTACTGCATCCCTTGCAATAAGCTGAATCAGCAAGAATATCGCCAGCGCAATCGGGAACGTAACCTTGCGGTCAGGCAACCCGTCAAACCGGAGCCAGCCGAGCAGACCGTCAGCCTTGAAGCGTACCAGGCATTGCACAGATCGACGCACGATCTCCAAAGCTCCGTTGTGGATCTGCTGGAAGCAGATGTTGCCATTGCCTCCGATATCGCGGGCCTTCACAGTGGGATTATCGAGATCATCAGTGATTTATCCAGAGGCAAGGAAGCAACCGACAAGCTCGCGGCGCAGGGAAACAGCCTGAGAGACCTCTGTAGCCGGCTCATGGATCACGCCATGCGCTGCACCAAAACGGCAACCGCCCTCGGGAAAGTGCTCTATGGGCCATCGCCAACCCAGCCGCACCAGATCGAAGGGAACACGCCCCGGCAACTGGCGGCGCATTAGGGAATATCCCCCGGCCTCGAAAGGGGCCGGGGGTTAATAGGAGAAGCAAGGCGCATGAAGAAAATCGACTTAGCAGGAAAACGATTCGGGAAGCTGACAGTGCTCACTGAAGCCGGAAAGAATAAGGCCGGTCAGTGCATGTGGAATTGTCAATGCGATTGCGGGAAGCCAACGATCGTCAATATGTCAAATCTAAGAAACGGGCATACGATATCGTGTGGCTGCAACAAGGGAATGCCTTATGGGAGGGCGAAGAAAATTGGGGAAAGGGGTCCAAGACGAAAAGATTTAAAAGGATATCGGTCGGGAAGGCTGACCGTTGTCTCATTTAATAGCGTCAATGACAATGGCGATGCCCTTTGGAATTGTGTTTGCGACTGTGGAAGTGAATTTGTAGCTGGAGGATCACATATAAAGAACGGTGACACCTCTTCTTGTGGATGTCTACGGCGAGAAATTCATACAAAACACAACGGCTCGCACCTTCCGGAGTACGCAGTTTGGGAAGGCATTATCCAAAGATGCACAAATCCTAACAGCACATTCTATGAATATTACGGTGGTCGCGGGATAACGGTTTGTGACCGGTGGCGAGATTTCGGCAATTTCTTTGAAGATATGGGAGAAAGGCCGGACAAATTAACCATTGATCGGATAGACGGAAACGGAAATTATGAACCGGGCAACTGTCGATGGGCGTCAAGGAAAGATCAAGTTCACCATCTTAGAAAATTCAAAACAAATTCATCGGGGCACACGGGTATTTTTCACGATAAGAAATCAAACACCTACCGCGTAAGTATCGGTGTGGATAACAAAACCAAAAGCCTAGGGTCATTCTCCGATTTGAATGACGCGATAGTTGCCCGGAAAGACGGGGAACGGATGTATTGGAAGGAGGCGTTATGCGGATAGTAAGTCTCCGTTTGAAACATTTTACGGGAATTAAAAGAGGCCTTTCTCTTGACGAAATCACCATAGACTTTTCGACAGTCGCTGGCCTTGTAGCATTTGACGGAGCAAATGGAGTTGGAAAAAGTTCTGTCATCGAATCGCTTTCCCCGTACAACCGACTGGCCTCGCGGGACGGAGCCTTGTATCGCCATTGCTGCTCACGCAATGCGGAGAAGGAGCTTGTATTTACCTACGCAGGGCACCATTACCGCACCCTCATAAAGATAGATGCAGAATCGGAAAAGACGGAAGGATATATCTGGAAAGACGGAAAGCCTGAAGTCAATGGGAAAATCAGTGCATACTCAAAATATATAGCAGAGTTATTCGGCACTGCGGACCTCTTCTATTCCTCTGTCTTTTGCGCCCAAAACAGCGCCAAGCTCTCCGAGCTTACAACCGGAAAGCTGAAAGAACTGTTTTCCGAGTTCCTACGGCTTGACCGGCTCGTTGAGTATGAGAACACGGCAAAGCAATGCGCCAACGTCATGAACGGCAAGGTATCGCAGGTTGAAGCCAGAATAGAGGCGCTACGCGAGAAAGTGAAAGGAAAGGATGAACTATCGGCGACCGTCGCGCTCACGGAGAATCACTTACAACTGACAGCCGAAAAGAAATCCATCCTCATGTCCGGAATGGTCGATCTTCGGAGCCGGATCGACAACCTCAAGGAGACGGTTTCCAGAAACGGGGCTATTCGCCAGCGCAAGGCCGACGTTGCGGCCATTATCGACAGCATGACCAAAGAGATGGGGGCCGAGAAGGACGCGGTAGAGGCCGAAATTGAGAGCCTGAAGGACAAATACCGGGAGATGAACGCGGAGGCATCAAAATATGATGCGATCATCGCCGTCCGGGATGCAATCACAACAGCCGTCGACCGGGAACGGGAGGTCAACGACTCCATCGCCACCATGGCGCCGGAATCCGACCGGCTGACCGATGAAATTGCGAAGCATCAGGAAACGGCCCACAAACTGGAAAGAACCATTCAGGATCTCAAGCAGGCCGCCCGGGACCTGGAGAAGGATGAAGAGATCCGCAAGTGCGATTCCATAGCGGAGACCATCAACGGCAAGATTACCGAACTGAACAGGCTGGTAAAGGATCTGGATAATGATCGTGAGGCCCACAGCCTGACAACGGCGATCAATCAGTGCCGCGAAAAAATGACGACCCTCGACCTCAAAGACCCGGCGTGCGTGAGCACAACCTGTTCGTTCATTCTCGGGGCATTGCAGGCTCGCGACTCCATGCCCGGCTTAGAGGCAAAGCTGACCGAGCGCAATGCCTTCGTTGACCAGGCGAAGCAAGAAAAAGCCGCCATGATTCAGACATTACAGGAGGGCCTTGCCCGTAACGCTGCTGAACGTTCAAACCGAGCCATTTTTATCAAAAACGAGCAGCAACGAATTGCGGAAGACGTATCAACCAACGACAGGCGCCTGAAGGCGGAGCGACTTCTTATCACGACAAAAACCGACGCCGTTTCTACGATCCGCCAAAACATCGCCCGCGCCCGCCTTGATCTGTCCAAATTGAAAGACTTGGCCGCGAAACAGACCGATCTGCAGGTAGCTCTTTCGCGCCGGGCCGATCTTGATGTGAGACTTCAGGAAATCACCGAGACGGGCAAAACGACGCGGGCCGCCTGGACTGAAAAGGAACTGGCCAAAAAAACGCAGATCGATGAGCAGGCAGCGAAGATGGCCGCCATTGACAGCGAGATAGACCAGGGGGCCGATGCAAATCTCAGCACGGCAATAAGCACCATGGAAGCCATGGAAAAACAGATCCCGGATCTTGATCTTGAGGTCACAAAGACCCGCGACAAGGTGTCGCAGGCGCAAGGGGAACTGACCCGTATGGCTGAGGCGGAAAAAGAGATTGAGGCGGTTAGGGACGAAAGAGACCTACTACTGAGAAACGCGGCGGAATGGACCTACCTCCGCAACGCTTGTAGCAAGAACGGCCTCCAAGCCCTGGAAATCGACGGGGCGGCACCCATCATCACGGGCTACGCGAATGAACTCTTGAGCATGGCCTTTGGTCCCCTCTTCACGGTGAAATTCAGAACCCAGGACGAAGAGGGGCGGGAAGTTCTCGACATCGTAACCATCGGCGAGGATGGCGAGGAGGTTCTGCTTGAAAACCTGAGCGGCGGGCAGCGGATCTGGATTCTCATGGCGCTCAGGCTGGCAATGACGCTTCTCAGCAAAGAGAAATCGGGGCGAGCCTATGAATCCTTCTTTGCCGATGAGATCGACGGCCCCCTTGATCCCGAAAACTCCATCAACTTCGTCAATATGTACCAGGCATTCATGAAAATAGGCGGGTTCAAAGCCGGATATTTCATCTCTCACAAGCCGTCCTGCAGGGCCTTGGCCGAGAACGTTCTGAAATTTGAAGCCGGCAAAAATCCGGTATGGGGGTAACGAAAATGGGAAACAACGGCGCGTTTACCGCATTTGAAGCAACGGTGATTGCAACCTACAACAAGGGCGTTCTGGATAAAGAGCTTTTATCATCCTTCATGGAGCAATACCGGGGGATGGATATCGACAGCGGCGGGATGCGGGGGACCCTCAGCAATGACGGCATGGATGTAGTGGGGATAACCATCAAGACCTTTGGCGGCGAAATCCCCAAACGGCCCGATCTGCCCAAAGATCATTTAACGTGGTCTCCTGAGCAATACGACATAAACGACGCATACAACGATGAATTGTGGGGGAAGTTTAACGAAATAACCGACCGTTTTGGATGGGCTTGAGATGAACCCCAAATCACCAAGAAAAATATTGAGACGCCACGTTAAAGCAGAAAGTTATCCGTGTGCCGATGGCTGCACATGGGGATGGATGATCATTACGGGAGCGTTCTGGCTTGAATCCAGCCCGAGGCGGAACATGAAAACGGAAGCAGAGGCAAAAGCAAACGCGGAATGGGTATGTAGCAAGATTGGACTGACGATCACAGCCTGGCACACACGGCGGTAACTGAAATGACCACCACAGTTTTCACCGGAATCATTAACGAAGGCAAACTTACCCTGGATAACCCGCAACGGTATCTTGTGCAGCTATCCGCCCTGAACGGCAAAAAGATCGAGCTTATTCTCAGGAAAAGGCGCAGCCAACGAAGCATTCAGCAAAATTCGTACTACTGGGGCGTGGTCATTGAGATCCTTTCAAGGCACTTCGGCTATGAATCGGAAGAGATGCACGAAGCCCTGAAAATCCATTTCCTGAAATTCAGGAGCGACAAGGCCCCGGATCTCGTTTCGGTAAAAAGCACAACGCGGCTGAGTACGGATGAGTTCAACGAATACATCAACCGGATTGTTCGATGGGCGGCCCAGGAGCATGGGGTTTTCATCCCCGATCCCCGCCAGGTTGAATACAGCGGATGGCAAAAGGCCGGATGATGATCAAGCATTACTGGAAATTCTATGCCGAGTTCGATGACGACGGCGGGAGCTACTTGGAAGAAGAGAATGTTTTCATCGGGACCGACCTCGAGGCCGCCTATGAAGCAGACCGCAGATCGAACCAATACGAGGATGAAACGGGCATAATCATTACCAAGATCATCATGGAGTCACAAGGAATAGTCACCCACTGAGGGGAGCCCGGCAGGTTCTCGGTTCCCTCCGGCCTTGCCGGGCCGACCTCGGTGCTTAAGAAAAATAAGGAGAACCACATGCCCAAGGGACATACCAACGAACTTACCGGGCAACGGTTTGGAAAGCTTATCGTATTGAGCTTCGATGAATCGTCTTGCGGTAAAGGAAGGAAATGGTTGTGCCAATGCGACTGCGGAAATACACGAATTATCCGAGCCGCAAATCTTATGTCGGGTTGCACAATTTCATGCGGCTGCGAAAGAGGAAAGGCGGCGAAGCATGGAGAGTGCCGAAATGGAACGGAGACTCATATTTACAGGCTGTGGGGGCGGATTAAGGACCGATGCTACAACCAGAAAAGGGATGGATATCATCGCTATGGCGGACGGGGCATTCGCGTCTGTGATGAATGGCTGAACAGCTTTGACGCCTTCAAGGAATGGGCCTTGGCGAACGGGTACAGAAGAGACCTTCAGATCGACAGAAGGGAATCAGATGGAAACTACGAGCCGTCAAATTGCCGCTTCGTGGGGAATGCAGAAAACTCGCGGAATCAAGAGCAGGTCAAACTGACCGTCGAAACAGTCAGAATAATAAAGAGCCGCCTCGCTACCGGTGGGCATACCTCTGAAGGATTGGCGAGCGAATTCAATGTTAGTGCCGCAACAATCCGTGCCATCAAGAGAGGCGATAGGTGGGCAGATATATGATGACATTACGAAAGCATCAGAAAGAATTTAGGGCAACCATTGACGGCATAATATCAGGATCGCCTATCAGGACAATTTATGTCTCGGTTTGTCCTGGCGGGGGAAAATCTATAATCCCGATCATCGCCGGCAAGCTGATTGCGGCGGGCCTTGCGGAAAAACTGATCTGGATAGCGCCGCGCCTCAGCCTGATCGACCAGGCGGAACGTGAATTCATCAATCCCCATTTCCGCAAGACCCTGGGGCACCGCCTTGAAATCAGAGCCAGCACGAACGAAAACAACCCTTGCCGGGGGCTCCACGGCTTCGCCACCACGTACAACGCCGTGGGTTTGGATGACGGCATTCTCTTCGATGAGATTGAACGCCGGAAGTATATCCTGATCTGCGATGAGTTTCACCACATTCAGGAAGATTCCCTTTGGCACAAGAAGATCGCACCCCTGTTCTTCATGGCTCAGTACCGCGTCATGATGAGCGGCACGCTCGAGCGCGGAGACGGGACCAAGATCGGATTTATGCCGTACAGGGCGAACGGTACCGGGCTCATTCCCGACCTTCAGGACAAAAAGGACACGAAGGTTATCCGCTACACCCGCGAAGATGCCTTGCGCGAAAAGGCGATCATCCCCCTTGCCTTCCACCTGAGCGATGGCCAGGCAAATTGGGAAACCAATACGGGCCGGAACGTCCACGTCGCCAGCATGGACCGCATGACGGAATATGATGCGTCGAAAGCGATCTACACGGCCCTGCATACCGAATTTGCGGAACATCTCCTGAAGGCTGGCCTTGAACATTGGATCTCGTACCGAAAAACGAATCCCGGCGCAACATGCCTGATCGTCTGCTCTGATATCAAGCAGGCGAAGCGCCATACCGAAAATTTGGCGGCATGGGGCCTGAAGGCCCGCTTTGAAATTGCAACGTCGGAAGAATCAGACAAGGCGCTCTCGGCTATCAAGAAAATGAAGGAGGGCCGCCTTGATATTATCGTGACCGTGGCCATGGCGTATGAAGGGCTCTCGATTGAGGCCATTTCTCACATCATTTGCCTTACCCGCATCCGTTCAACCCCCTGGATAGAACAGATGACGGCCCGCGCCAACCGGATCGACAAAAATGCAGGCCCCTACCGCGTCCAATTCGGGTACATCTTCGCGCCGTCCGACCCCCTCTTCAAGCAGATCGTGGACCGCATAGAAGTGGAACAAATCCCCTTTCTGGAGGAAAGCTTGCGGCGAGAAGAGGAGGAAGGCAGGGGAAAATCAAAGCACGAAAAGGACGAATTTACTCTTGAAGCCCAGGCCCCAGGGGGGATCAAGCCGCTTTCCTCCCGGATGACAGACAGCAAGGAGACCATCCTTGGGGGATCATCAGATACAGAAGATGACGGCCCGCGCCTGACAAGCTCCGAAGTGGAGGCCGATCTATTGGAGCAGATTGAAAGCCATATCAGGACCTACTCATTCCAGAACCGCTACAATCCCAAAAAGATCAATGCCGAGGTCTTCCTCTATTGCGGGAAGAAGCGGCGCGAAATGACCATCGTGGAGCTGAAAAAGTGCCTGTCCTATGTGAAGGCAACCTATCCAATGACCCATATCAGGGGCACCGGCCATAAGCGCGTACCGACAAAGGCGGTCCCCGTTGCCGTTCACTGGAGGTAAATGATGACGAAAATGCACCAGGTAAGACAGGAATTCGGCGAGCCCTTTAGCGAAGTTGTCAAAGGATTTGCCATAATGGGTTACTCGCGCCGGGCGGCGGCTGAGATCCTTGAATTCAATTTGTCCTACTTTCGCCAGCTTTGCAAAAGGTTCGACCTTCACAGGCATTTCAAACCACAGCGGGATATGAGGCCCGAATGCAGGGGTGTGGGGAAAACAAGGAGAGGATGGCCGAAAGGAAAGAAGCGTCCCTACGCGCCCAAACACACCAGCGAGCATCTACTTGGGCTCGTTGCCCGATACCCATCATATAGCGATTTCCTTTCATGGGCGCCCGTTGCCGCTTCAACTGTGACAAGGCGTTTCAAAGCACCGTGGCGGGAGATCGCAAGAATGGCACGACAAGGAATTTCTTCAAGGGAGATGACCGCATAATGGAGCCAGCACGGAAGACAGGAACCAAGGAGTGGGCGGACGAAACCCGAAATCTCTACATCGGTTGCCATAATGCTTGCCGGTACTGTTATGCGCGGGCGAATGCCTTACGGTTCGGCCAAGTCGGATCGGCGGCACAGTGGTCCGAAATGAGGCCAAACAAGAGCGCCACAAAGGATTTGAGCAAGGAAAATACGCGGATATTCTCCCAGCCGCGCCGGATCATGTTCCCTTCCACCCACGATCTTTTCCCTGAGCACCTTGACGTGATCACGGCGGCCCTGAAGTCATGGCTGACGCCGGCGAGTCAGATCTTGATCGTGACGAAGCCTCGCCATGAAGTCGTAAAGCATCTTTGCGCCGAATTGCAGAAGTATCGCAGGCAGATCGTTTTCAGATTCAGCATCGGCAGCATGAGCAACGAGATCCTTTCCTTTTGGGAGCCGGGAGCGCCTTCGTATGATGAGCGGTACGAAAGCCTGTGGACTGCCTATGCGAGTGGGTTTGAAACGTCCGTATCCTGTGAGCCCTATCTTGATAACAAGATTTACGATCTGGTCATGGCTGTTTCGTCGCTGGTCACTGATTCGATCTGGATTGGGAAGATGAACCGGATATCAAACCGGGTCAATACCGATGGATGGTCAAGCAAGGAAAGGTCGTTTCTGCATCGCGTTTTCGATGCTCAAACAAACGAGTTCATAAAGGACCTATATGGACGGCTGAAAGATAAACCACAGGTCCGATGGAAGGACAGCATCAAAAAGGTTTTGGGGCTGCCTGAAGAGGAAATTGGATAACCTATTTGAAAAGGAGAAGGCTATGGGCGGGTTTTTTGTTGGAAGCGTTTCAGGAATCACGCGGTTGCAAATCGAAGGATACAGCAGCGACCAGGTTGACCCGAAGCTGGAATCATTCGATGAACAGATCAAGAAGGGGGCATTTCGCAGCATCTTCCCGGAGAATGCCGAAAAGAACATCGGGTTCGTGTCCATCTACGATTGCTTGGATGCTGATCTGTCCCCCGAAAAGACCCTGTTAGGAGATTATCGGGCCTTCTCCCTGCGGATCGACCGCCGCGCAATCCCGGCATCGTCGCTGAGAATCCGGATCCTTGAAGAGACAAAGAAGCACCTCCAAGAAACCGGCCAGAAGCGGCTTTACAGGGAGCAACGCGAAGCGATCAAGGAGGCGGTGAGTTTGGAACTTCTTAAAAACATTCCGCCCGTGACGGCCCTATACGATGTGGCGATCAATATGGTTTCCGGCACCGTCTATGTGTCGTTTCTGACAACAAAAATCATTCAAGAGTTCATGGACATCTTCAAGGAAGCTTTCGGGCTTTCCCTTCAGTTCCGTGATGCGGTGGGACGGGAGGATTTGGAAAAATCCGGCCTGTCATTACTGACAGTCGGTCGCGAATTCATGACCTGGCTATGGTTCAAGAGTCAGCAAAAAGACGGTTGGATCTGCCTCAATCGTGAGGACTATGCCGTGAATTTCACGCGCCGGATTGCCCTCGAGTCCGGAGAGGGGGAGTCCACTGAAACCGTCGTATGCTCCGGGAGGAATTTCGACCTCAACGAGGCAAAAGAGGCCCTCCGGCAGGGAAAGAAAATCAAAGAGGCCCGGATCAAGATCGAAAAAGACGCGGCAGCCTGGGAGTTCGGCTACAAAGGTGATTCCTTCCAATTCCAGTCCGTCAAGCTCCCCATGTCCGCCGAAGTGGAAGAAAACGAGACGCCGGATGGCCGGAACCTGGACAGGCTTTTCATGGTGGCCGCCATTACCGAAACGATGGATGAGCTTTTCAAGATGTACCTGCGGCTGAGGGTTTCTTCAGACTGGGCGGCTGAGTTTTCCGCAATGCTGGCCTGGGCGGAAGAGACGTAGGAATATTTTGAGGCATATTTTACCGTCATTTTACAGAAAAAGGAGAACGTCATGAAGGAATTCAATGAAGAAGCGGCAACCGGACAATTTCCCTCCAACATCATCGGCGTGGCCTGTATAGCCACGGGAAGGGACGGCGGAACGTGGGCCTATGTGGACGAATCGGGCAATGCGATCATGCCGTCTGCCTCGTATTTTAACGATCACCCAGTATTTGGCGGTATCCGGGATATGATTGTCGATGGCCAGGACATGGTGAAGATCCCCAAGTTCTACACCAAGCGGGCACCGGTTTGCGGTGGGGTGAACAACGGGAAAGAGGCATGGTGGATCTCGGATCAGCTCATTGATGGATTTACTATCCATCCTGCATTCCGTAGCGGCGGATCCGACATTGATCAGATTTACGTGGGTAAATATCAGGCGAGTTCTGACGGCTCCAAGATGCAATCCATCCCTGGGGTAATTCCTGGCGTTTCTAAGTCACTTACCACCTTCCAGGGCGAGGCGGCGGCCAGAAACACCGGAGACGTGACCGGCTTCATGCTCTGGTCAGCTTATCACTGGAGTGCAATTCAGTGGCTGTATCTGGTTGAGAACGCGACCATGAATTGCCAGGCCAAGACGGGAGCGGGCAGAGTCAACCGATGGAGCGTGGCCAATGTGGATGCCTCCGACGTAGCCCAGGCCACCTATCGCGGCATCGTCGGCCTGTGGGGCAATGTCTGGCAGTGGATGGATGGATTCAAAACGATCAAGGGTGTCATCAATCTGTGGGATCGGGACGGCAACAAGGAGTGGGTGAGCACAGAACAGATGCCGGCAGCCCTCAATGAGGTAATATATCCTGTGACGTTCCTCTCTGCCAAAGATGCTCGCTATGACTTTGGTGATTTATTCGTTGCAGCCACTTCCACGAACTCCATAGATGAAGCCACCGCTCCAGCCCTCCAGTATTTTGGCAAATCGCGCGAGTATTTCCCGTACGTGGGCGGCTATTGGAGCGACGGAGTCGTTGCCGGGCTGTGGTTTGTCATTTGCTACGGCGATGCGTCGAACGCGAGCACGTACTTAGGGGCTCGTTTGGCGAAGGTGTAAATGTGTCAAGTCACTTGAGTCATGAAGCGCCGGGCGATAGCCCGGCGCATAAAAAGGATAACGGCATGGAAAAATTTGAGGAGTGGGCAATCATAGATCTTTTCGGACATCAAAGAATAGCTGGCAAGATCTCAGAACAGCAAGTTGGCGGGTCGTCTTTCGTGCGCGTGGACGTTCCCGCGATTGAAAAGCAGAAGCCTTTCACGAAGCTCTTCGGCCCCGGCGCGATCTACTCCATCACGATTACCGATGAAGAGACGGCCACCGTTGCGGCGAATTACTACAAGCCGGTCCCGATGGATCAATGGACCGTGCGGGACATGCTGAAAAATA
>Ga0247840_10002702_pt1 | contig 31121 bp, 22 predicted proteins | sample LaCruzMarch2015__FD_192404 | JGI IMG/M metagenome (GOLD analysis project Ga0247840, IMG submission 192404) | Freshwater microbial communities from meromictic Lake La Cruz, Castile-La Mancha, Spain - LaCruzMarch2015_17m | ecosystem: Environmental > Aquatic > Freshwater > Lake | place: Spain...
GGTCAATACGCCAGCGGCTTCTTCGATTCGACCTTTTGCGATATCTGTTTTTCCACCCATGATAGAACTCCTTTAATTTTAAGGGAACGCTCACCAAGTGGTGAGCATTCCCATTGCGTTATTTGGTTTTCGGCACTTCAACTGTCATTTCATTCTTTACGTTGGTTACGCCCTGAATATCCGAAACAAGCTTCGTGACCAGTGATTTTTCAGCTGCGTTATTGGCAATACCAGTCAAGGTGACTGTGCCGTCCCGTGTTGTGACCTTGGTGCTCACAGAACTGGTTGAGCGATGGGTCAACAGCGCCGTTTTTACCTGAGCTGTAACGGATGCGTCATCCATCTTTGCGCCAGCGGTTCGTTCAGCCATACTGGATGAATGAGGCCTGAAGCAGATCGCGCATGCCGAGAGACGGAATCTTTGCCGTTCAACCATCCAATCATCCGACATTCCATTATTCCTCTCTCAGTGCATCTGCTGTTCGCAGATCTTGCGGAAGTGGTAGCCGTAGATGGCAAACAGGATGGCATGGGGAAGCAGCCGGGGATGCCGGAACTGCGTCCAAAACATAAGTTTCCAGTAGTGTCCGCGCTCTTTGCTGATAATGCCGAGCCGGTAAAACGAACGCACGACGGCGAGGATATGGGAGAGTTGAAGCTTTTCCCGCACATGCGGCGGCTTGTATTCGCGCAGGAAGGTGCGAACCCGCCGGTAGTAGGGTGCTGGAGAATAGATATGATCCAGAATCTGTCTGTAACCTGCCTTCAGTGTTTCCAGGCTCATCACCGGAATAATGTTGGTCGTCCCGTCCGTATTGTCTCCCGAGGCCGTTTTACAAAGACGGCCTTCTTTTTTCATGCGATCATAAAGTCGTGTTCCGGCAGGAGCTTGCAGCAAACCCACCATGGCCGTCACGATGCCGCTCTTCTGAATGAAATCAATTTGCCGCTGGAAGATAGACGGCTGGTCGTTGTCGAAGCCGACGATGAATCCGCCTTGCACCTGAAGGCCTGCCCGCTGGATGCGTTTTATATCTTCGACTAGATCGCGGTTCCCGTTCTGAACCTTGCTGCACTCAACCAGACAACGTTCATCCGGCGTTTCGATGCCGATAAAAACTGTGGTGAATCCGGCATCGACCATCAGATCCATCAAAGGCTCATCGTCCGCCAGATTAATGGAGGACTCGGTACAGAATATATTTCCGGCCTTATTTTTCCTCCACGCGATCAGGGCAGGCAGAAGATCCGTTTTCAGAAACGATTTGTTTCCGATAAAATTGTCGTCGACGAAGAAAACTTCGCTGCGCCAACCCAGAGCGTACAGCCGGTCGAGTTCGGCGATGATCTGTGATGAGGTTTTTGTGCGCACCTTGTGGCCGAGCATGGCAGTGATGTTGCAGAAATCGCAGTTGAACGGGCAACCGCGCGAAAACTGTATGCTCATGGATGCATAACGCTTGAGATCCAGAAGATCCCATCGGGGCGCGGGCGTTTGCTGTATGTTGGCAAACTCGCCGGATGAGTAAATTCGTTTTGCGCACCCCAGCGCTAAATCTTCGAGAAACTGCGGAAGCGTCAGTTCTGCTTCGTTCAGGATAAAGTGATCCACATCCGCGAACTGTTCGTGCTCGCTGCTGAACAGCGGACCGCCCGCAACGACCAAGAGCCCTGCGGCCTTGCAGCGGGCCGCAATTTGCCGAGCCGGTTCGCGCTGAATGACCATCGCACTGATGAAGGCACAGTCCGCCCATGACAAGTCATCGTCCGTCAGACTCCGCACATTTGTATCTACGAGCCGTAACAACCACTTCTGCGGCAGCATAGCCGCAACGGTCAGCAATCCAAGCGGCGGCAGCGAGGAACGCTTACCGATGAACTCCAGCGCGTGTTTAAAGCTCCAGAACGTGTCCGGAAACTCAGGATAGATCAGGAGGATGTTCATACTCATACGGTACATGCTGAAGAGGTTTTCAGGTATGGGGGATAACCCTACCTATGGGGTCTGTTCTGAAGAAAGGACAGCCTCCAGATATCCGTTATACCCTTCTCCTTTGACCAGTCTCAACTCGCCGCCGAAAGCCGTTATGATTTGGTGTGCCACGACGGGTGCCAGTCCCAGCGATTCAGCAGATGATGCGGAGCGCACCTGGGATTCTATCTTAAAGAAATCAGAGATCTGTGTGCTGGAAAGCGATAAAGCGTCAACATCAAGGTGCACACGGAGACAGTTTCCCTCGGCGATCACCGTTCCGCGAACAGCCTGCTTGTTTTCGGAGAAAGAGGCCGCGAGAAGAATTATGGATTCCAGCGCTCTTTTTAGTAACGGACAAAAACCCCGGAGAAGAAACGTTTCCGATCCGGCCGGCAGTTCCATTGAAATCTGTATTTCCGGAAGGGAGTTTCTGACCTCTGTGAGGAGATATGGAAAAGATATTGCCATCCCGCCCTCCGAAGTCAGGTTCTCCATATCAGCAATCGTGGTCGCATCGTCAATGAGGTTTTGTAACCGCGCGGTGCTTTGCTTGAATAGATCGGCGGCCAGCGTACGATGTTCAGACTCAGGGCAGAGCGCTAAAATCATGTTCCCAATCCCTAGAACACCGTTGGCCGGTGTTCGTATCTCATGAGAAATCATGCGCATGAAATTATTTTTTAGCCGGCCCAGCTCTTGCAACCGTTCGTACGCTTTGGCCAGTTCGCGGGTTCGTTTCTCTACCAAACGCTCAAGATTTTCATTTTGCTCGCTGAGCTGGCGTTGCAGACAACGTATCCGCAGATGAGTCTCCACACGGGCATGAACCTCCTCGAACTGGAATGGTTTAGTCACATAATCCACTCCACCGGCGGAAAATGCCTTAACCTTGTCCATGGTCTCTGTCAGGGCGCTAATGAAAATGACCGGGATGTCTTTTAATGTCACATCCTCTTTGAGATGCGCACATACCTCGTAGCCGTTCATTTCCGGCATGTTGATATCGAGCAGGATCAGATCGGGTTTTTCATTCTGAATTGCCTGAATCGCCAGCTTTCCGCTCGGCACAGGCCGAACCCTGTACCCGCGTTCCTTTAGCATTTCTGTTAGCAAATTGAGATTGGCCGGAGTGTCATCCACAATGAGGATATCCGGTATAGTATGCGGAATCTGTTTCATTTTAGCTCTTCCTTATCCTGCCGGGCTGTTATTTCCAGCAACTTCTGATATTCAAAATTTTCAGCGAAATCTCTTAGACTCCCGGCAACGGCGGCATCCTGTTTCTCCATCTGCTGAATGATTTCCAGCATTCGGTCCAGGTCCGCAGAAAGCGTGGCAGCATGCAGCTGATTGATAAGCGGTTTCGGTAAAGCCGCCACTTTTTCTTTCAACGAGTCGTCCATTCCACCCTGCTCGGGCTTAACAGCTACTGATTCCGTGCCATAGACATATTCAATCGCCAACAACACCTTGATCTTCTCAAGCAGAACCTCCTCGCGGAATGGTTTGCCGAGAAAATCATCGGCGCCGATTCCCAGTGCTTTTTTGCGATCTTCCTCAAAGGCACTGGCCGTTACGCTGACGATTTTTACATTTTTCCCGCCATCACTTTTCCGGATACGCCTGATCGCCTCGTAGCCATCCATAACCGGCATCCGTGTATCCATGAGAATCAGATGCGGACGCCATTCTTCAAATTCCTGGACAGCCTGTTCGCCGTTCACGGACTCCCGGACATCAAAGCCGATTTTCCCCAGCATCTGGGAAAGCAATTCGCGGTTATCCTCTTTATCATCGACAATCAGCACCCGAATCACCTGCTGCCCGGATCGAAGACTCTCAACATGGCGGGCCAAGGCCTTTTTCCCAAGATCGACTTCGCGGCCTTCTTCAATATTTATTTCGAATCGGAAAATACTGCCTTTACCGAGCTGGCTGCTGACACTGATTTCCCCGCCCATCAACCGGATGAATTCCCTGCTGATCGCAAGGCCGAGTCCGGTGCCTGTCTGAATCTTCTTTCCGCTCGCGGTTTGTTCGAACGGTCTAAACAGCTTTTTGATTTCATCTTCGGCAATACCCATGCCGGTATCTTCGACTTCTGCCATCAACCGTAATGCCGCTCCGGATCGGGTCTTTATGCCGACCCGAACGGAAACGCCACCTTTTCGTGTAAACTTAAGGGCATTACCAATTAGATTGATAAATATCTGCCGCAGTTTGTTCTCGTCGCCAATGACACACTCCGGCAGATCGCCTACACGGTTCACGAGGCAGCGCAGATTCTTCTCGTCCGCACGCAACCGGAACATCATAGAAATTTCATCCAGCATACTGTTCAGATCAAATGGCACCGGGTTCAGGGTTGAACGTCCGGCCTCGATCTTGGAGATTTCCAGAATATCATTGATGAGCGCAAGCAGGTGCTCTCCGCTGCGGTTGATCGTCTGCAAATGTTTCGTTTGGACGGGTGTTAAACCCTGATCCCGCATCATCAACTGTGAAAAACCCAGAATGGCATTCATCGGCGTGCGGATTTCATGCGACATACTGGCCAGAAATGCGCTTTTCGCCCGGCTAGCGACCTCTGCAGATTCCTTCGCTTTCTCCAACTCGACATTCTTTTCCTGTAACACCTGATCAAGGAGTTTACGCTCGGTAATGTCGCGCGCCGCCGCGAATACGCCTTGCAACTTTCGATTCCGGTCATAGAAGATAGTTGCATTGTAAGACACCACGGTTTCTTTACCGTTCCTTGCACGCGCGGTCAGTTCGTAGTTGGTGACTTTCTTATCGCTCAGCACGAGCTTGATGCTTTTTTCGGCCCGGTCAGGATCGGTGAAGTAATTTTTAAACGGCGCACCGATCAACTCGTCACGCGTACTTCCGGTGAGTATCTCCATTTGTTTGTTGGTGTCGGTGATGATGCCGGATGGATCGGTAGTCATCAGCGCATCGATATTCGATTCGAACAGAGAGCGCGTGTAAAATTGATGATCTCGCAGACGTTGAGCGAGCTGTTGCTGATCGGCTTCGATCTCTTTACGTGCTGTATTATCGGTGCCGATCAGCAGATATCCGATGATTGAATTCTGCGCGTCGCGCAGAGCCGTGACCGACACAACCGCCGGGAACCGGCTACCATCCTTGCGGATATAGGTCAGTTCATAAATATCTTCGATACCGCGTGACGCTTTGAAGACCAGCGCCTCGAAACCCGGCGTGATGGGTGTAGAGAGTTCCGCGCTCAGCGTTTTGGCACGTGCGATCAATTCCTGCGGATCGGAAATATCGGCAGGGCTGATCTTGTTCATCACATCGGCGGCTGCGTAACCCAGCATGCGCTCGGCGCCGACATTAAAAATTTGAATAACGCCCTTCGCATCAGTCGCGATACTTGAAAAATTGGCGCTGTTGAAAATTGCACTCTGCAGCGCCCCGGCCTTAAGTAACGCCTCTTCAGCCTGTTTGCGCGCCGTATTGTCGGTGCCGATCAGCAGATACCCGATGATTGCATTCTGCGCGTCGCGCAGCGCCGTGACCGACACAACCGCCGGAAAGCGACTGCCATCTTTGCGGATATAGGTCAGCTCATAGATGTCCTCAATCCCTCGCGATGCCTTGAATACCAGCGCCTCGAAGCCCGGCGTGATCGGTGTAGAGAGTTCCGTACTCAGCGTTTTGGCGCGGGCGATCAATTCCTGCGGATCGGAAATGTCCGCAGGGCTGACCTTGTTAATCACGTCGGCCGCCGTGTAACCCAACATACGTTCGGCGCCGACATTGAAGATCTGGATGATGCCCTTTGCATCGGTGGCGATGCTTGAAAAATTAGCGCTGTTAAAAATAGCGTCCTGCAACGCGCCCGCTTTCAGCAGAGCCTCTTCGCGCCGGACTTTTGGATCCATTATCTTTGCGGCATCACCGCGTAGCGGTTTCATAAGGTTACCGCCTCACAGGGTTCCAGTATATCGCGTATCTTGCAGGCCAGTTCGTCGCGCGTGAAGGGTTTTGAGATAAAAGCTTTGTTCTGCTCCAGTACACCGCTCTCGACCACCACATCGGCTGTATAGCCGGACATAAACAACACGTTAATGTCTGGTTTTTCCGCACAGACCAAATCTGCCAATTGCCTTCCGTTCATTCCGGGCATAATCACGTCCGTCAGCAGCAGATGAATATCACCCGGGTGCCGCTTGGATAATTCAAGGGCATCTTTCGAGGTTTCCGCCAGCAGAACGTTATAACCGAGATCATCCAGAAACATTTTATAAACCGCTCGCAATGACGGTTCATCCTCTACCAGCAGGATGGTCTCTCCTTTTGCTCCGGGGACTTTTACCGCACAGGTGGCCGCTGTTTTTACAGCCCCTGCCTCAACCTGAGGCAGATATATCCGGAACGTTGTTCCTATACCCGGTTCGCTGTACGCGTAGATGAAACCATTGTTCTGTTTGACGATGCCGTACACCGTGGCCAGCCCAAGGCCCGTTCCTTTGCCAACATCTTTGGTGGTAAAGAACGGCTCAAATATATGCGCCAGTGTCTCTTTGTCCATACCGCAGCCATCATCACCAACCGACAAGAACACATACTCGCCGGGAATGGCCTCGATATGTTCCGCACAGTAGTTTGTATCGATACTTGTTTTGCCGGTTTCCAAGATGATTTTTCCGCCGTTGGCGATGGCATCCCGCGCATTGAGACATAGATTGGCGAGAACTTGGTCAATCTGCGACGGGTCGAGCTTAACCTGACACAGGTCGGCACCGGGCCGCCAGACCAGATTAATATCCTCACCGATGAGCCGCCGGAGCATATGGAGCAGATTCTCCACAGCGTCGTTGAGATTTAAAATCTTCGGGGCGATGGGCTGCTTGCGGGCGAAAGCCAGAAGCTGCCGGGTCAGATCGGCAGAGCGTTCAGCGGCTTTCTTGATTTCTTGCAAGTTGGTGTAGAGAGGCTGAGCCGGGCTCGCCTGATCCAGCGCCATATCTGTATAGCCGAGAATAACTCCCAGCATATTGTTGAAGTCATGCGCCACGCCTCCCGCCAGACGACCTACCGCCTCCAGCTTATGGGTCTGCCGGAACTGGGCCTCCATTTGAAGTTGTCCGGTGATGTCCACGTATGTTCCAAGGACGCCGGTAATTTCCCCCTTAGAATTGCGCAGAGGCATCTTGCTCGTAAGAAGCGTGATGGTATTTCCTGCGGGGGTCGTCTGGGGTTCTTCCCGGTTGGAAATAGAGACTCCACTCTCAATCGTCTGGCGGTCATCGGCGCGATACAGCTCCGCCTGATCATGCCAACCCATCTGGTAATCATCTTTCCCGATGACATCCTTCGGATCAGCAAATCCCGCATCACGCGCGAAGGCCGTGTTGCAGCCCAGATAAATAAGATTATTGTCCTTCCAGAACACCCGCACAGGTATCGCGTTAATGATTCCTTCGGTGATCTGCCGTGATGCACGCAACGCCTCTTCCATCCGCTTGCGTTTGGTGATGTCGCGAATGTTGCACTGGATGACCTTTTTATTATTCACCAGATAGACATTGCTGACGAATTCCACATCAACCCGCCGCCCGTCAGAAGTTTCCAGCGGCTTATCTTCGTAGCGGATGTATTCATTCTGCTGCAATTCTTCAAAATGGATCTGGTTGGCGATGATATCCTTGAAGAACCCCAGTTCCCATATTGCTTTCCCGACGAAGTTTTCATACGGGTAATCCAGCAGATCAAGCAGGAAGGGATTTACGTCCACCACGGCTCCGGTATCGGCATCAAGGATCAGAATTCCGTCTTTCGCCGACTCGAACAACCGCCGGTAACGAAGCTCCGACGCCGCCAGTGCTTCTTCCGACGGGATGTTAGTAATACCCTTCGTTCTCATGGGCCGACGCTACTCTAAACCGTGCTTCTGATCCTATGGGGTGAAACCCTACCGTGAACCGGTAATGGCGCAACAAACTGTTACCAGGGAAGCTCTCCGCTATCGGTGATAGTGACCACTCTGAAAAACATCGGGACACTGAACGCATTCGTAACGGTCGCCGTGGCTTGAATGTTTGTCTGTCCGGCCCACTGACTCAGCCAGGGGCCGTTTGTTCCAGTCGCCTGTTCGACGTAATAGATGAGATTGGTATTACCCCCGCTCGTCCAGCAGATCAGGCCGTCTGCTATCTGTGATGGCACGACGCCCGTTACGGCATAGTTTGTCGGCGGCGGGTTTGTATTTTGTCCCGTAGAACAGCGAAGACGGAAGAAGCGAGGAATGGAGGCAGAAAACATACTGTTTGATTGCGAGAACGTAACAAAGGGTTGGTGCCAGGAGTTTGTCCAGCCGCCTGCGCTCAGTGTCGAACGCCATTCGACGGAACACGAGTAGTCATAAAGAACTCCCGTTGGCGCCAGCGTAAACTCCAATCGCCCTGTCGGAACAGTAAGTTTCGTAATACGAACCTCCTGACTCAGACAAGAGATCGCCGCCATAAAAACTATGGCGGCGACTGCCCATGATTTGTTGCGAACGGTTTTCATGTAACTTTCCGAACTAACCGGCAACGGTTAAACCACTCGCGGAATTAAAACGGCATTTCTCCGCCGCCGCCCAAAGCAGCTGCACCACCACCGCCGCCACCGGTTGCTGCACCAATAATCCAATAGGTCGTTCCGAGAATAATCACTTCACCCGCAAGAACCTTTGTTGTCCGGCCCGGCTCGTCGGCCCAGGCGTTATAATTCAACCAGGACAGTATTCCGCCTGCCGCTACAGGATGAGCCCACCGCGACGGTCTGAATAGAGCGGTCATGTCAGACCATGTACTGGCTTCCTTCACGGCAACGGCGCCGCCGCCCGCAGTTCCGGCAGGAACAAGAGCGCCCGATGCAGAGCTGACCGGTTCCTCGGCCAATGTTACACACACACAAACGCCCATAACTCCTAGTACGACTGCCATTTTGTTTAATTTTCTCACGTTGCACTCTCCCTTCTTTTTAGAACCAGATTTCTCCGTTTATCCCGGCGTTCCCTAACGCACTCCCGGATTGCGGCGGAGTCCCGCTTTGTTCGATGGTCTGTAAAGCCTGATTAATTACTGTTTGCAGGGCCGGATCGCTGGTTGCCAGATTGGCGAGAACGGTCTGAGTTCTCTGACCCGGCTGAGTTGAAAGCGCCTGTACAGCGGCGGAGCGTACGGCCGACGGAACCGACGGATTGACTACGGCCTGAATCAGAGGTTCCTGCCCGTAAGATGATTTTACGGATGCCAACGCATCGCGAGCCGCTTCGGCGGGGGATTCCGACGATGAAGCCATTTTAATGAGCGTATCGCAAGCGGCATCGCTGCCAATGCTGGCCAGGCCGCGAGCCGCGACCTTTTGTATTTCCGGTGATTTTCCGGTCTCAAGCAAATCTCTGAGTATGGCGGCTTGCGCCGGATCGCTGGCTTTTGCCAGCAGTTCGGCACAATCTTTGGCGTGCATGGTATCAAGGGGACTTGCCAGACTCGCCGCCAGACTATCGACCACCTCCGGCCCGTGCAAAGCGGCAAGAATAGTCAGAATCCGCTGCCGCACATCTTCTGTTTTAGCCTGACCGAGAGAGTCGGTGAGCCATTCCGCGACCGCTGTACTATGACAGTCCGCAAATGCACTGATAAATTTGTTATAGTCCGGACTGTCTGACGGAACGGTCAGTAATTTTCCAAGGGCTGCTGCGAGAGCTTCTCCGCCGCCGATCCGTGCCAGCAGCCGAACCGCTTCAATTTCGCTCGACGGATTACCTGAGTGCAGAAGCACGGCAATGTCCCGAACGTTTCCGGCCGACACCGCCACCGTCAGTGCTTCACGCAATTTGACCGGATCGTTTTCTACTGTCGATTTGGTTGCCGAAGTCCGATTGGTATTGGCGAACGGCATTTCGTATCCGGATTCTTCGGGAGCGGAATTCATCGTTTGGATTTTGTCCGGCGCCAGTTTTTCCAATTGGCGGGCCGTGGGCATCCGGTTCATATTTTTTACGGATTGCACGGCGGATTCCGGCTCAGCAAGGTTTCCCGAGCCTTGCATCTGTTTCGGTGAATCTGTTTCCCGATCCAAACGACTCATCAGAACGCCGCCGGCGACCAGGGCTGCGAGCAGCCCCAGCCCTACGACGACTTCACGTTTGATGTTTCGTTGGGAGTTCACGGATTAATCGTCCTTTCGATCATGCGACCGTACATGCCGTTTTCCATCACAGGACGCGGGTCAACGTCCGTGGACAGATTTTCAGCCATCCACAATGAAGGCAGATGCGCGCCGTCCCGGCTGCGGAAGAATAGCTGCTGAACGCCCGGCTGAAGCGGGACGATGACTGTCGCCCGGAATGTGTATTCCTTCGCGTAGAACTTCGCACCGGATATCCGATCCGTGAAATAGAACGTTGTGTTCTTCGGGGTTCCGATCTGCGTCGCGGTCGCGGTCGTCCACAAGTTGGTGGTTGCAAGATTCAACACCAGCACTTGTGCTTCCACGGGGATGTAAGACAGCACCGTCCATTCGCAAGGCACCAGCGCCCCTTGTGTGAGGTTGTCCGGCATGGTGATGGAGGTGATGGTAACCGCCGACCGCTCCTTATGCTGGGTAATGGTCTCGAATATATTTGCACGATCCCAGGTGTCGGGGTCGGACACGGGGTTCGCACCGTTCCCGCCAGCCAGGATGGTTCGCTTAATCAGTTTCGGGTAGATCGTATCCGGTCTGGAGTCCACGCCGTCAGGAATGACCGGGATCATAAACTGATCGCCGTCCATCTGTGCGACGTTAAACCAGATGTCACAATCGCCGGACTTTTGCGGCACGACGAACGCACACTCGAACGAATAGAGGTTCGCCGGGCGTCCGTTGAGGTTCCATGCGCTTACGGTTGATCCTTTATACGTGCCGTTCTGGTAGAAGAACCAGCCGCCCGGCACACCGCCGTAAACACGAGACATGATCGGTACGTAGGAGAGAACCTTCCATTGCACGGTTGCGGTTGCTCCCGGTGTCAGGTTGTCAGGAAATACGATCTCCTGCACGATATTGCCGGAGCGAAGCACGTCGTCATAGTTGACGTCTCCGGTGTAGACCACCAGCACCGTATCGGTTACGGAATTCCCTGATGCGTCGTAGGCAACCGCGGTCACCCGGTTGGTGCCTTGGTATAACGGCAGGCCGGTAAACGTCCAGTTGGTTGTTATGAGAACCGCCGTATAGCCTGCAACGTCCCGGCTGTTGCGAAGCGTGACTTGCGTTACGCCTATATTGTCGGTTGCATTACCGCCAAAGTTCAGGAGGTTGGTCAGACTGGTGTAGGTCGCATTGGTGGTCGGAACGGTGATCTGGATTGAAGGAGCCACGAGCTCCGACGGAGCATCATTTTCTATAATCGTCACCGTTTTTAATACCGGAATGCCCAGACTTGCTCCGACTGCATTGGTGAGGGCTACCGTGAAGGTCTCGTTTCCTTCATAGATGATGTCATCCAGAAGCGGGATCACAAAGGTCTTGGCGGATGTTTGCCCGTTGGTCCAGTTCAGTGTGCCGCTGACGGCGGTATAATCCAAACCGGCTGTTGCCGTTCCGTTGGATGTCGTGTAGTCCACGCTGGCCGCACCGAAACTGCCGCTCAGCCGTGTAACCGTAACCGTGAACGAAGAGCTGTTCTCCAGTATGTTGTTGGTGCTCGTGTTGAATTGCAAGGTGCCGCGAGCTGCGCTGCTTGCCGTTGTAAATGACCAAATGTCGCCGGTAATCGTTCCGCCGGCATTCTTCGAATCAATACGCCAGTAGTACGTATTGCTGTAGACAAGCGTACCGGGATTAAAAGAGGTGGCCGTTTGGTTCGTCTTAAACTCGGTGATGCCGGGTATCGCATTGGTTCCAAAGTACACATCGTAACTGGTCGCCCCGCCGCCGTTCTGCCAGGACGTACTAACGGTTACCACTTGACCGGTTGCACCATTGGCCGGAGTCGGGTTGATGGCTTTCGCTGCGGTTGGCAAACTGCCGCCCGTGCCGGCGAAGGCAACCTGAGCGGAAAATGCCAATGCCCGGCCTTCCATCGTGCTGCCGCTCTGACATGTGATGGATTGGTCAGCCAGAATGGTTCCCTTAAAGCTGGCACCAGTACCAATCGTTGCTGAGGTACCGACCTGCCAGAAAACGTTTCTGGCCAGTGCACCGCCCGCCAGAATGACTTTTCGACTGACGCCAGCCTCCATGATCAGGTCGGTTGCAATCTGGAATATCCAGACATCATTAGGACCGCCGGTGAGTGTAACGTCTGATCCTGAAATGAGAGCCCCGCCCGTAAATTTGTAGAGACCCGGGACAAGATTCAGCCCGCCGATATTCCCGGCTCCGGGATTCAGAAAAGGGCCGGTGGGTATAGGGGTTCGTCCGGCAGCGTCGTTGTATGCGGTGGTCAAATCGCCTTTGGCTGTTGTTAGTCGTATAGGGTCAACAATTACGTTTGCGGCGGCTTCCCCGCTGGCATCGACTTTGTAGATGATCCCGTTTACCTGAACGGCAGGTATGCCGATAGATGACCCGGCAATCGGGCTCGCTCCGACGTCCCCGTTAATGAGACCCGGTCCTGCGGTGACTGCGGCTCCGGCCAGAATCGTAAAATTAGCAGTGGATAGCAGATTGAGTGGTAACGGACCTGATGCCGCCAGTGTTTTAAAGTTAGTCGTTGCAACGGCCCAGGCCGATCCGTCCACATTCGTCGCGAAGAAGCGGTAGTAGTATGTCTGATTCGGAGTCAGATTTGTTGCCGCGAGACTCAATGCGCCCACGCCGTTCGTTCCTAGATCGTTGGTGCGTCCCCAGCTTCCGAATGTCGTTCCGCCGTCGGTCGTTCCCCAGTAAACAAAAACCTGAGTCGGCACTCCGCCGGTCGAGGTCAGTGTTCCGTTCACTTTTGCACTGATCGATAGTATATTGGATGCGCCGCCGTTATTGTCGACTGTGGGTGCTGCGGCCTGAGCCCAGCTCGGAACCATTGAGGCTACCGCAAGGATAAAGCCCATAAGAATCTTTTTCATTTTTTTCACTCCTGATTTCCGCAACTCATTTGAAGGCATCGAATAGCTTCCCTGCTCCCGAGGTGTGTCTGTGTCTGTCGTTCTCATTTTCCGGTTCCTTTCGGTTCTCAGGCGCTGGCATTCGCCTTGTTGTGGGAACCAATGTACTTTGCCGGGTCGCGTTTCTCTATGGGGTGTAACCCTACCGCGACAGAATCGCGGGGAAGTTGAGAGCTATGGGGTGAATACCCCATAGCCGACCCCGCTGGCGGCGGTTAGTGTGCCTTCCTGCCTCCAGAGAACTGGATGCATAGAAGAAGGAGACGACAGTATGAAATTACAACAGCTCTGGACAGCCAGACCGAAAACGCAGACGGATGCCGGCAAAGAATACGGAACCATCAGAAAAGGAGATTGTATCATGAAGGCTACTCTTCCATTGAGATTCGCAACGAATGGGTCAAAACGAATTCCGCAGGGAATCATTCTCACGGTCGCAATGATATTTCTGCAATACAGCGCGTTGGCAGAGACAAACAAAGTCGATCTGGCCTCCAGTTCCGGCTTTGCCGTTTTGGGCGGTGCCGGAATTACCGTAGCCGGCGCAGTCAACACGACTGTGATTACCGGGGATATTGGAACGTTTCCAACAACGACCATCACGGGTCTTGGCAATGTTGTTTTGAACGGAACGAATCACGCCGGGGATGCCGTTACACAGGCGGCCAAAACCAACCTGACTCTGGCATATCAGGATGCAGTCGGGCGCACGCCGACCACCTCTTATGGTGTAATTGACCTTGCGGGATATACTCTGACCTCCGGTGTTTACAACGCCTCCAGTTCTTTGGGGGTCACCGGCATACTCACGCTCGACGCGAGCGGTGACCCGAATGCGGTTTGGATTTTCCAGATCGGCTCCACACTCACCACAGCAAACAACAGTCAGATCATGCTCATCAACGGCGCTCAAGCAAACAACGTTTTCTGGCAGGTCGGCAGTGATGCAACGCTGGGAACGTACTCTGACTTCTCAGGGAACATTCTGGCGCTGGGATCCATTACGCTGACCACCGGCGCAACGGTGGACGGCCGCGTGCTGGCACGGAACGGATTGGTTGCTTTGGATAACAACACCATCAATGCCATACCGGAACCTGCCAGCACCCTGTTGCTTGGTTTGGGAGCGGCGGTTATACTTGTTGCCAGACGGCGGTTTCCATACCGGAAAATTTTTGACAGCGACCGCACTTAACCCGCGTGGTGTTATCAGCATGAAAGGCGCTCCGAATCTTCGGGGCGCCTTTTTGATGCTCCACTAACTTAAAAAATGTATATTCAGATCTTGATGGTTGCATTAGATGCAACTATCTTGACGTTTATGAGCATAAACAAGGACGACTTAAACCCCGTTGTCGATACCCTTCAGATGAAGGCACTGCTGGGAAATACGAGCGACAAGCGCGGGAAGATTGCCCGGATGATTCGCTCCGGCGATCTGTTTCCGTTGCGCAGAGGGCTCTACACAACCCGGCGCGGTCTTAATCCGCTCGGTCTGGCCGCGAGCATCTACGGCCCGTCGTACATCAGCTTTGAAACCGCGCTCTCCTACTACGGCCTCATTCCCGAGGCAGCCTATGAGGTTACCTCTGCAACGCTGAAGCGCCCCGCTGAATTTCAGAATGTCTTCGGGAGATTTCATTACCGCAGGATTCCGGAGAACGTCTATTCCATCGGAATCGAGCGGGTCACGGAATCCGGTCTTCCGTTCCTGATTGCCTCGCCGACCAAGGCGGTTTGCGACCGAATCGCCTTGGAGGCGCGAATGCGCTCCATGTCGGATGTGAAGCGCTGGGCGGAATTAATGCGGCTCGATGAAGCCACTGAGTTCGACTCTGCAATTCTTCATGCCTGCGCTGAAAACTATCAGCGACCCGCAGTACGGTTCCTGCAGCGCACCGTAGAAAAATATGGAAGGATTCTGCCATGAACAAAGCTCTCGAAGATATGTTGCGCCCGTATAACCCGGTTACTCCGCTCGACTGGACGCATGCCATCCGGGAAGTGGTTCAGGAAATCGCTCTGCTCGGCTTATGGCGCAGTGGGTTTTTTGAAGAGGCCGCCTTCTACGGCGGAACAGCCCTGCGGATTTTTCATGGGCTCAACCGCTTTTCAGAGGATCTCGACTTTTCACTGCTTGAAGAAGGCGGTTCCGTTCGCCTTGAGTCGGCGCTCGCCTCGATTAAAACCGAACTGGCTGCATGGGGACTCTCGTTTGAAGCGGAACCAAAATCTTCCGGCAACCAGACCGGAATTGAATCGGCCTTTCTGAAGGGAAACACCCGGATCAATCTGCTGAATGTCGGAGTTCCGGAAGAACTCAACCGGCACTTTCCGCACAACCAGAAAATAACCATCAAGCTGGAACTCGACACAACGCCGCCGCCCCTTGCTTCGACCGAGGTTAAAACCCATCTGCTGCCGACGCCGTTTCAGGTGCGTCTTTACGATCTGCCGAGTCTTTTTGCCGGAAAGTTGCATGCGATGCTGTTTCGGGATTGGAAGAGCCGGGTCAAGGGCCGGGATTTTTATGACTTTGTTTGGTATATCAGCCGCCGTGTTCCGGTGAACCTTTTGCACCTTGAAGCGCGAATCATGCAAAGCGAAAAAAAGCAGGCGGAACGGATCGATATGGCAGCGGTGCAGACTCTGCTCAAAGAACGCATCCAAAGCGTCAATATTGCTGCGGCTGCTGAAGATGTCCGGCCCTTCCTGCGCGATCCCCGCGAGCTTCAGCTTTGGAACGAAGAATTTTTCATGCAGCTGATTCCGCAACTGCAACCGCTCAGGCAGGAGTTGAATTGAAGAACCCACCCCGGCCTTCCAGCCTTCGCCAAAGGCTACGGCGGACGCAGACGGCCACCCCTCCGATGGAGGGGATTTCTGAAAGTGCCTTATTTTAAGCAAGTTCCCCTCCAATGGAGGGGTGCCGGAACGGCGGGGTGGGTCTCTCGATTTATTGCGAAACGGCATCTCAACCGTTAACCGCTCTAGACGATGGTGAGCTGGACGCTGCTTTCGATGATGCCGGCCTCAATCGCGTAACGGGTCAGCCTGGCCGTATCGTGAATATCAAGTTTCTGCATCAAATGTTCCCGATGTTTTTCAACGGTCTTGATGCTGATCCCCAGCTCATCCGCGATCTGCTTATTGGCTTCGCCTTCGGCAATCAGTTGAAGAACCTCTGTTTCGCGCGAACTCAGCTGGACAACTTTCGTCTTGAGCAGCCCTTTCCGATCGAGCGATTTCTGATTTTGCCGCAGGAGTCGCTTGGCGATAGAGGGACTGAAAAAAGTATTTCCCTTTTCAACTTCCCGAATCGCCTTGGTCAGATCGTTCGCGGAGGTTTGCTTAAGCAGAAAGCCCTTTGCGCCGAACGCAATCGCCTGTTCAACATAGGTGTCATCGCTATGCGCCGAGAGCATAAGCACTTTGGTGCCGGTACCGGCTTGAAGAATTTAGCGGGTGGCTTCCAGCCCGTTGAGCAGCGGCATGGCGATGTCCATTACCACGACGGCGGGCATCAGTTTTTTTGCCAGCGCCACAGCCTGACGTCCGGAGGTCGCTTCGCCGACCACTTCGATGTCGTGTTCTGACTCCAGCAATTTGCGCAGACCTTCGCGGACAATCTGATGGTCTTCCGCCAGCAGCACGGTGATATGTTTTACAGCTTTCATGAACGGGTATACTCCTTGGCTCTGCCGGTGAACGGAATCTGAGCCTGAATGGTTGTGCCTTTGCCCGGTGCGGATTCGATGGCGAACTGGCCGTTGACCATTTCCAGCCGCTCTCTCATTCCGATCAGTCCCAGTCGTTTGTTTTTTCTGGGCTGCATGGCATTCTCTACATCAAAAGATTGTCCGTTGTCTTTAATTTGCATCAGCAAGGCATTGGGCAGTCGCTGGATACTCACTTCGACCTTGGTGGCTTCCGCATGGCTGGCAACATTGTTCAGCGCTTCCTGCGCAACACGATAAAGTACAGTACGTTTGGCGGCGCTTAATTTCTCCACTTCCTCAAACGCGGTTAAACTGACCCGAATACCCGTTTCTTTCATAAAATTCTTCATCAACGAACGCAACGCGGGAATCAGCCCCAGATCGTCCAACATCGTCGGGCGAAGTTCTCTGGCAAACCGGTGTACTATATTCACCGATTTCTCCACCAACCGTTGCGTCCGGGCAATTTTTTGCTTTAGGCCTTTGGGATTGAGCGCAGCTTCCCGAGCCAGCGTTTCCAGATGAACATTGATGCCTACCAGCGTCTGGGTGACTTCGTCGTGCAGCTCACGACTAATCCGTTTTCGTTCTTCTTCCTGCACATGCAGAATCCGATGGGAAAACTGCCGTAACTGCTGCTGCATCTGGTGCGCCTTTTCCAGTAACTGGATCTGATGCTGTTCGCTTTGGCGTACGGTATCTTCCGCAACTTTGCGCCGGGTGATTTCATGCTGCAACGCCAGATTCGTTGCGGTTACCGCCGCGATGCGGTGTTGAGCCTCCTCTGCCTGTTTTTGAGCGGTAATATCCGAAACCGCCACGCGGCACCATTTCAGGGGACTGTCGAGTGAGATGGCGGACGTGCCGTGAAAGTTTGCCCAGAACGCCGTGCCGTCCGCTTTCAAAATGGTTGCTTCACAGACCCGTTTTTCAGGCCCGGCGAATATCTGTTTAAGGAAGGATAAAAAAACCGGTCTGCTTTCCGGCGTAACAAACCGCGGCAAACACTGGTCGATCAGCCGTCCGCGCTCCACGCCGAGCAGGACGGTGCCCGTCAGATTTACATCCAGAACCCGGCCCCGTTCATCCAGAGAGAAATAACCGACCGGAGCGAAGTCGTAGAGGTCTGTGTATTTTTCGAGCAATGCCTCGGTCTCGTCGCGGGTGCTCTGAAGTTCCGTATTCTGCATTTCCAGCTCAATCTGGTGAACCTGTAATTCATGCAGCAACCGCTGGTCGTCCGCTTCAGACTTTTGTTCTCCGCCCGCTTTGCCCAGCCGCTTCCGCAACCGGTCTTCGGCGCGGCGGCGCAGCTCCTCGGCGGCAAGTAAGAAGGTCTGTTTATTTGGCATGGGGCTACGTTTTCGTTCTCTTTTTTCGCTGCGCCAGTTTTTTGGATTGCTCAGCGACGTGTTTTTCAAGGACGGATTGATGATCCCGCAGTTTCGTTTCCAGCGTCTTGGCTACGGTGATATTCGCGAAAGTGCTCACGACGCCGTCGATCCGGTCGTCGAGTGTGCGGTACGGCATAATGCGGACGGTAAACCAGCGGCCGTCGCGCGCGGCAATTGGTTTTTCCTCCGAGGCTAGTGTCCGCAAAACTTCCCGCGCATCGTCAGCCAGTTCCGGATAGCGCAGTCCCGAGGCCAGATCGGTGATGGGCCGTCCGGCATCGGACGGAATGAGCTTGATGATTTTCGTCGCCTGCGGAGTGAACCGCCGCACGTTGAGATCGTTGTCCAGAAACAGCGTGGCGATATCGGTGCTGTTGAGCAGGTTCTTCATGTCATTGCTGACCCGCGAAAGCTCGTCCACCTTGCCCTGCAACTCGGCGTTGACCGTCTGCAGCTCCTCATTCAGCGACTGCATTTCTTCTTTCGAGGTAGTGAGCTCCTCGTTGGTGGACTGCAACTCTTCGTTGGTGGATTGGAGTTCCTCGTTGGTCGACCGGAATTCTTCCTGCGCAGTCTGCATCTCCTCACGGGTGGTCCGCGCCTCAGCGCGAACCTGCTGGAGTTCCTTCTCCAGTTCATCCACCCGCGCACTGCGGGCGTGAGACTTCGGCATACGGGTTGCCGCTTCTGCCGCCACCGGAGCAACGACGTCGGTGAAAACAATCATCACCAACCCGTGCAACGAACCGGATTCGTCAAGTCGCTGTACCGTCACATTGATGTACTGCGTTCCGCCGTTCGTCCCGACCTTGAGTCCGTGAAGCGTCACACTTTCGTTTTGCCGGAGCGCTTTTTGAAAGGCACCGGCCAGTTCGTAGCGCAGACCGTCGCGGGCCATGGCGAAAATATTCCAGTTCGCTTTGCCGGCGGCCGGTTCCAGATATTTTCCGGTTCGTCCGCTGATGTAACAAATGTCGCCCTTGTCATTGGCGAGCACCGTCGGCGGAGCGTAACGCTGCAAGACCAGCTGATCGGCCAACGTCTGGAGACTGCCCGCCGGTTTGAGCTCCGGAGATTTCACGGAGATGGCGGGCGGACCGGCGCTGAACGACGAGGGAAACTCCACCGGCTCCGGACGCAGAGCGGATTCGGGACGGCGGAAGAGCCTCGACTTGCCACTGAGCGGGGTAAACAGCTCCGTGGCGCCGCCGATCGTTTCCGCGCTGCCGAGAAACAGGATGCCGCCCGGACTGAGGCTGTAGTGAAACAGCGGCATCAGTTTTTTCTGTACCGCCGAGGTCAGATAGATCAGCAGGTTGCGGCAGCTCAGGATATCCAGCTTGGTGAACGGCGGATCCATGATGAGATTCTGCGGCGCGAAAATCACCATCTCGCGGATCTCTTTGCGCACCCGGTAGCCGCGTTCTTCTTTGGTAAAGAATCGTTTCAGCCGCTCCGGCGACACATCCGTCGCAATCGTTTCCGGATAGAGGCCCTGACGGGCTTTGTCGATCGCGTCACGATCCAGATCGGTGGCGAAAATTTGCACCGCAAAATTTCCTTTTGGCGAGGCCTGCTCCACCGCCTCTTTGAGCATGATCGCCATGGAGTACGCCTCTTCGCCGGTGGAACATCCGGGCACCCACACCCGCAAAGCCTGACCGGACGCCCGGTTCGCGAGTAGCGGCGGAATGGCCTGCGCGCTCAACTGCTCCCAGGCAGATGGGTCGCGGAAAAAGTTTGTCACACCGATCAGCAGTTCTTTGAAAAGCAGATCCAGTTCCTGCTGGTTTTCCTGTAAATAGCGAACATAGGAAACCATCTTGCCAATCTGATGAATCCCCATGCGGCGCTCAATCCGGCGGTAAAGCGTATTTCTTTTGTAGAGCGAAAAGTCGTGGCCAGTGCGGGTGCGCAGCAGGATGATGATTTTCTCCAGCGCGCTCTGTGTTTTGTCGTCCAGCTCCACTTCTGCCGAGGCGATCAACGGAGTCCGCTGAAGATAGGCGAGAATCTTTTCAGGCAGTTCGTCCGCCGGAGCGGTGATATCTGCCAGCCCGGCATCCACCGCGCTGCGCGGCATGCCGTCGAATTTTGCCGTCGCCGGTTCCTGCACCAGCACCAGTCCGGACTTCTCCTTAATGGCCCGCAGCCCCAGTGTGCCGTCGGAGCCCATGCCGGAAAGAATTACGCCGATACTGCGTTCCTGCTGATCCTGCGCCAGCGAGCGGAAGAAAAAATTAATCGGCAGGCGCAGTCCGCGGGGCGATGCCGGAGCGAGCAGGTGCAGAACGCCGTGCAGAATGGACATGTCTTTGTTCGGCGAAATCACATAGACGCAGTCCGGCTGTACCGCGGTGCGATCTTTGACCTGAACCACCTTCATGCCGGTCGTACGCTGAAGCAGCTCCGACATGATTCCTTTGCGTGTTGGGTCCAGATGCTGAACAATCACAAACGCCATGCCGCTGTTTGCCGGAACGTGCCCTAGAAATTGTTCCAAAGCTTCGAGGCCTCCGGCGGAAGCACCAATGCCAACAATGGGAAAAGCGAGACCAGCCGTTGTAGAGGCTGTTTTTTTTGAAGCAGTCTTCGTCGGTTTTTTCGACTGGCGTTTCGGTGCAGATTTCATCTTCGTAATTCCGTTGCTTCAGCCGGGACCATCTGACGGCACGGCGAATATGTTCCTTCGGGGCGATGGGTCAATACAAAAACCTTCGTACTGTGCTGCTATAACACTCTGCGTCCCTGAATGATCCGGAGAAGCACGGTGATAATGGCGATTACCAGCAGAATATGAATAAACCCGCCCATCGTGTAACTGCTCACCAGACCCAGCAACCATAGAACCGTCAGTATTACTGCAATCGTCCACAACATATGATGCTCCTTTTTATTTCCTGAAGACATCATACGCGCCTGAGCGGCACTTTACAGTGGGGTATAACCCTACCTTATAATCGGGATGGTAATCTGATAAGTAAGCCAAGAGGAGACCGTTGATCGCCCGTCATAGGCAACATGTCCTTAATTCCCCCCGAACGGTACTGTGTTCGCCCGTGACTCCGCTCTGGAGTTCTTCACCACGTCATGGCGACTGGCAACCAGTACGCCGAATGTACGCTTTGGCAAACAGACAGCAACGGAAACCCTCGCTCGCGCTACGTTTTCTGGCCATGCCGCGCGTCGAATATCCATAACAATTTATCATATTTTGTTTATTGTACTATACAAATAGACAGGTTATATTGCGCATTATGTACCTAAGAAGACAAGCTGAGCAACCGCTGAAGGACATTCTGGCTGGTGACAAGGTAGGCATCATTCTCGGTGCCCGCCAGGTTGGTAAATCGACGCTGGTGGAACATGTTTTAGCAGGGCAACAGGCGACCTTTCTAAACTTCGATGTCGAGGTGGACAAGGCCCGGTTCCAAGCTGCCGCTGCTTTGTCGCCTATCGATGGCCTGCGATCCCTCGGCAGTCCAGCAGTGCTGGTAATTGATGAAGCACAGCGCCTCCCCGAGACCTCCCGCATCATCAAAGGTTGGTACGATGCACGGGTGCCAGCCAAGCTCCTGCTGCTGGGTTCCTCTTCACTGGATCTACTGGATCAGGCAGCCGAGAGTCTTACCGGACGTAATCGGAAGCTGGTACTGCCGCCGTTACTGTTTTCCGAGACACTCGGCACTCAGACCTGGGCGGGATCAGATGCGACACCCGAACATCTGAGTAAATACTTCGCTCCGCAATTGCGGGCCTTCCTGATGCAACGGCTGGCTTTCGGCAGCTATCCAGAAGTCGTTACAAGCTCGGAACCTGTACCGCTGCTGCGCGAACTGAGTTCGGACTATCTCTGGAAAGATGTACTCCAGACCGGTTTGGTTAAAACTCCGGATCTCATAAAAAAACTGCTATTGCTACTGGCGCATCAGGCGGGCTCCGAGGTGTCGGTGAACGAACTCTCAACACAGCTTCAGATGGCGAGGTCCACAGTAGAACGCTATCTGGACCTGCTGGAACAAACATTCGTTATTTTCAGACTGCCGGCTTTCAGCACCAACCCCCGCAAGGAAATCACCAAGAGCCAAAAGATATTTTTCTGGGATACTGGAATCCGCAACGCGCTGCTCAATGCCTTCGCCACCGATGCCTTCCGACCGGATATCGGGGCGCTATGGGAGAACTGGGTGATCGCTGAGATCGCCAAGCGTAATGCCCTGCTCGGCTCTCCGGCAGAGCTCTACTTCTGGCGTACACGGGCACAGTCGGAGGTGGATCTGGTCGTAAAACAGGGAGACTGCCTGCGGGCGTTCGAGGTTAAATGGTCTCCGCGCCGAATATCGAGCCGGGCTTTCCGCGACGCCTATGGCGTAGAAGTTGAAACGATCAGCCCGGACAATCCCCTCGCAGTAGAGGCTGCCGGCGTGAACGCTGGTTAGCGAACGAAAAACCGCCACAAAGAAAATTGCGGTATTTGCGGAGTTTAAAATGCAACTTTAGCAAAACCCCCATATAAATATCTCTCACACGGACTTTCATGAAAACGGTCATTTAAATACCGCACGTAGCAAAATGATGAGGCTTGATTGAGAAATGCGCTTTGTCGTCGGCCTCTACGGGGCTGATAAAACAGCCTCGGCAATATATTCCCTTTTAAGACGTTCTATGGGAGTGTCCGCCAACAAAAGGAGCCGATGTATGAGAAATCCGTGTTTCCTGAAGATCGCCGGTGCAGAACTCGCCGCATTGACGCTGACCGCCTGTCAGTTGCCGGCTGAAAAAACCGCGTCTGTCAGCAAGCCGAACATTATCTTCATCCTCACTGACGATGTCGGTCTTGGCGACATCGGCTGTTGCGGCGGCCCATTCAAAACGCCCAACATCGACGCCTTGGCCAAAAGCGGCACGCGGTTCGATCTCTGTTATTCCGCGCCGCTGTGCGGACCGTCACGCTGTCAGGCGCTCACCGGGCGCTATCCGTTCCGCACCGGGCTGAACAGCAACAACAGCAAGGATGCAATTGATCCGTCCCGCGAAGTGATGATCCCGACGATCATGAAAAGCGCCGGATACGCGACCGCCAGCGTCGGCAAATGGGGACAGATGTGCTTCGGCCCCGGCGAATGGGGCTTTGACGAATACGTTGTATTTCAAGGCAGCGGACGCTACTGGGGCGATCAGAACCCGACGTATATCGCCAGCGGCGTAGAAAAAGCCCTGCCGGAAGGAAAATATCTGCCCGATCTCATGCACGAGTTCGTCACCGACTTCATGACCCGCCATAAAAATCAGCCGTTCTTCATCTACTACCCGATGGTTCACGTTCACGGCCCGATCCTGCGGACGCCCGACAGCGCTCCCGGTGCCGACCCGGCTCAGCTCTATACGAACAATGTGGAATACATGGACAAGCTCGTCGGTAAACTCGTCGCCGAACTCGACCGGTTGAAGCTGCGCGAAAACACGCTGATTATTTTCACCGGCGATAACGGCACGGCGCGTTTCGGTGTTGAGGCCGCGACGGTGGACGGCAAACCGATCAGCGGCATGAAAGGCACCATGCTCGAAGGGGGGAGTCGTGTGCCGCTCGTCGTAAACTGGCCCGGCACCACACCGTCCGGTCAGGTGAAACACGACCTCATCGACTTCAGCGATTTCTTCCCGACCTTTGCCGAGCTCGGCAAGGCCGGGCTGCCCGTCGGCACAACTATTGACGGACACAGCTTCGCTCCACAAATCCGCGGTGAAAAAGGAACTCCGCGCGACTGGATCTATGTTGAACTGCACGGCAACTCATACGTCCGTAACGCCGGATTCAAACTGACTAACGGCGGCGAACTGTTTGACATGAAAGACGCACCGTTCCAGGAAATTCCTGTTCCCGCCGACACAACAGACGCCAAAGCCATCGCGGCCCGCACGGCCCTTCAGCAGGTTCTGGATCAGCATCCGGCCAAAGCAGGAACTGACCATAAAAGGGGCAAGAAGAAACAGAAAAAAGCGGCAAAGAGAAAAGCTGCTCTATAGCTTTTCTGGATTTTTTGCGCCGGGATGAAAAAGATATTCCAGACCGTTGGCTTTTATGGTGTACACGGTTTCGAGCATCTGCCCCAGCTCGCCCTTCGGGAAACCTTTCTGTTTGAACCAGACAACATAAGGCTCGGGCAGATCAATCAGCCGCCGTCCGGCATATTTACCGAACGGCATAACAGCTTTAGCCAGCTTGATAAACGCTTCTCGATCAGGCTGAAGCTCCTGACTCATAGGTAAACTTATCTTTCGTTACAGGGTAATCTTCGTCTTAAGGCGAATGTCCTGACTCGACGACCCGACCCGAATCTCGAAGGTGCCGGGCTCAAGAATCCATTGATTCGTCTTTACGTCAAAATATTTAAAGCCGTTTTCGTTAAGAGGAATTGTAACCGTCTTGGTTTCGCCCGATTTGAGCTCAACTTTCAAATAACCGGCAAGTTCTTTTTCTACCTGCTCCACCCTGCTCTCAAGATCGCTTACATACACCTGGATCACTTCTTTCGCCGTCATCGGGCCTGTATTTTTAAGGGTGACGACAGCTTCGACAGGATAGTGCGGATCGTTTGATTTTTTCACGGCCACCTTGCTGTAGAGAAATGAGGCGTAACTCAACCCGTGACCGAAAGGAAACCGGGGCTTTATTTTCTGCTTATCGTACCAGCGATAGCCCATATAAATGCCTTCGGTGTAGGAAACGTGAAGAACTTCGCGCGGCTTCACGTTGGGAATGAATTGTTCGCGAATCGTCTTCGCTGTCTTTTCATTTATTTCGCCGGTGAGCCAATACGACCGGTAGGACGTGTCGCCGGACCAGAAGGGTTTCCCTCCGATATAGTTATAGGCCGGAGCCACGCTGTCGGAGAATTGCTTTTCAATCGTCATCGGCAGTTTTCCCGATGGAGAAAGTCTGCCGCTGATAACCTCGGCCAGCGCCGTGCCGCGTTCCTGTCCGAGAAAGTAGCACCACAGCATACCCTTTACTTTGCCGATCCAGGGCATGTCGAAGCCGCTGCCGGCGGTAACCAGCATTACCACGTTACTGTGAGAACTGAGAATCCGCTCGATCTGTTCCCGTTGCTGCGCCGGCAACTCAAAAGGAATATCCCGCGCCTCGTCACCCGCCTTATTGATGTTATAAAGCACAACATCGGCATCCTCAAACTGTCTGGCCGTAACTTTCTCCGGAGCAGCAAATGCGATAGATTCTCCGAAAACGTTCTTGAGGGCATCGCAGTAAGTGACGTGATCATAACCCGCCACTCTTCCGCTGCCGCTACCTGTGTGGATTTCGTCTTCTCCGATGTAGAGGATTTTCTGCCCGGCTTTGAGCGGCAGGATGTTCCCTTCGTTTTTAAGCAGACAGATCGCACCTTCGGCGGTACGTCGGGCCACTTCCTTGTGCTTCCCGAAGTCCGGGGAAACGGCCGGAGCTGTTGTGCCACGGTCGTAGAACCCGGAGGCAAAAAGCGCACGCAGATTCGACACAACCATTTCATCGAGTTGCGCCGCCATCACGGCCTGCCGGGCCGGAGCAGCGGCGGCACATTCCTTTTCAAACCAGGCACGAAACAGGGCGTTGGCCGCCATGTAGAGCGTATGGCCTGACGGGAGAACCAGATCGTGCTTGTCGGTGTAATAGATCGTCTGATGCCAATCGCTCATGCAGATTCCGTTAAAGCCCCACTCCTTCCTGAGAATATCCTGAACGAGCGGCTTATTCATGCAGGCAGGAATGCCGTTGACCTGATGATTACCCGTCATGATCGCTCCGATACCGGCCTCCCGGATCACGGCCTCCCACGGCGGCAGATAGATTTCCCGCAAAGTCCGCGTATCCACATCGGAACTGGCGAAGTGGCGGCAGAACTCGGTGTCATTTGCAACGAAGTGCTTGGCCGTTGCGATCACGCCTTTGCTCTGCACGCCCTGCACATAGGCAACGGCCGTGCGCGAGGTCAGGTAAGGATCTTCTCCCATATATTCAAATACGCGGCCACCGGCGGAAGTCCGGTACATATTGATTCCCGGCCCCAGCAGAATATCCACGCCGAGCGCCCGGCACTGCTCGCCCATGGCTTCGCCGAATTCCCGGGCCAATCCCGGATCCCACGTGCCGGCCAGCGCCAGCATGCCGGGGAAAGAAACGCTGACGAGCTTGTCAGCGCCAGAAACTCCACCGGCTTCGATTATGGCATTTCCTCCCGCCTTCTTTTTGCGAGGCGCTTGAATACGCACCCCTTGGGAAGCATCGGCCATTCGCGCGGGCGGCAGCCCAAGACTTTTTACAGCCGGAAAATTCATCCCTTCGAACCCGCCGGTAAGTGTAAGTTTTTCGTCCAGCGTCAAACGCGCCACCGCATCACGGGCCCGCATTTCCGGCACAGCAGTCTTGTCGCGATAAATTTCCTCTGCAAAAAGAGTTCCGAATAGAAGAAATGGCACGAACAGCACAACGGGAGAGATCCTCCGTAAACTATTCCGCCCTGAAATTATTTGCACCCGGCTATTGTCCCGTTTCTTTTCCATGTAACCCTCGTTGGTTTCAATGATTAATATCCTGACAACCGTTTAATAGCAGTTTTAAGCCAAAGCCTTATCGCATTTTCTCGCGGGTTTGGAAACGGTTTTCAAAATGCTTAAGGGAATTGCCCAGTAAAAAATTCCGCCAGAAGAACTTCTCTGTGTCAGCCGGGTTTTTATTTTCAGGGCACTTCATACGCAAAAATAATTTCGCCATCGGGATGTTCAGCCGTCGAATCCTTTGGAAGCCGCGAAGCGACATATTCGACTAAGACACCGTTCGTACAAGACGGACAAAATTATAAATCCGGATGGCATCGCCCTGCGGGCCGCGGCCGTGCGGATAGTCGGCAGGATTTCCAATCTTTGGATCGCTGCGCTGCGCGCCGGCCCCGTGGACATCCGTCCACTGTCCGTTCATGAACCCCATCGCCCGGCCGAAGGCAAAATAGGTAGCGGTTTCCGCTCCGCGCGAGCCGACATGCGAGCTGCTCGTCCAATAGTGGGCGAAATCTTTCTTGCCGCTTTCGTTTTTAATTTCGGTGGCGTCAAAGATCGGATCAATGGCCGCCGATCCGGTGGTGTCGGGCGAGCGGGTGTAGTCAATGATGGTTTGAAGTTCCTTGGCATTGGGCAGGCGCCAGTCGGAGTGATCGGCCATCGTCATGGCTTCAGCGTATTTAAGCGCGGACGGCCAGTCCATCCCCTTGCCGCTGTCGGATTTCATCCAGGTCAGTCCGGTTGCTTCATCGGTAATGGTTCCGTCGCCGTTGTCTGTGAATTTGTTTTTGCCGTAGTCCGGGTTGCCGCGGACGTAGAGAACGTAATATGTTTTCTGCCCGCCGCGACGACGATCCGTAATAGGGTAGCCTTTAATCCGCCCGTCGGCGAAATTGACACCGAACATCGTCTCGTTTCCGCCCATCGTGGTGCCGACATATTTGGTGCTGGAGGCGAACTGTGAGTCAATGATGCGTTCGCCAGCGGCCTCTTTGCCGTAGGTGAATTTAAACACCGAGCGGTCGATGAACGGGGTCAGTTTGGATTCGTCGCGACTCATCGGATCGGGATCGATTCCATTAAGCTGAATCAAGGAATAAAGTTCCTTGATGGTCGGCAGGCGCCAGTCACCGTAATTTCCAGTATGGCATTTTTCGGCATCCGCCACCGCCTGATCGAAAGTTTTTTTACTGCCGGGATCCTGAATCCACATCAGGCCGGTCACGAGGTCGGAAACGGTGCCGTCGCCGTTTTCTTTATACCTCGGTGCCGGACCGGGATGCTGCGCGTCCTGTCCGTAGAACGGCTGGCCCGGTTGCGGCGCGGATATCTCTCCGCGATCATCATAGCACTTTGTCTGTCCTGTACCGACGACGGTGTATGGCCGTTCGGCGGCACACACCGAACCGGCGATGAGCGTGGCAAGAATCAGCGGATGTTTCATGGGCGGGCTCCTTTATTTTATCTGCTGATAAAATAACGCTGCCGCCGTCAGAAATCCAAGGGAATGCTCATTAAGGTTTCGTAATAGCTGGCGCGCGCTACCAGAACAGCGACAGCAGATTGCTGTAGTCGTCCGTCCACAGGCGCACGGATCGGGGATATTTTTCAAAGGTGTCGTTCTGCCAGAGCTCTTGGGAAACGGCGTCCCGAGACGGACTGAAGACGACCCAGTCGCTGGCATAAGCGAGTTCGCTAGAACCCGCATTATCGCAGATGAACACTCCGGACAGGCCGAAGCTGTTCTTCACAGCACGCATCAGCGGCTTGAAGTCGATATACTGGTTGCTGATATGTACCGCGATCATTCCATCCGGCGCAAGATGCCGCAGATAAAGCGCAAAAGCCTCACTGGTTAAAAGATGCGCGGGAGGCGAATCGCCGCTGAAAGCGTCCATGACAAGGAGGTCGAAGTTTTGCTGGCCCTGCTGCTGCAGCTCCCGTTCAAGCTGAATCCGTGCGTCTCCCTGCACGAGCTCGATGGCGGCGGGCGAATCCTGCAGGTAGGTGAAATAGGCCGGGTCGCGGGCCAGCTCAATAATTTGCGGGTTGATGTCGTACAGACGATACACATCGCCGGTGCGGCCGTACGCCGCCAGCGTGCCGGCACCCAGGCCGATCATTCCAACTCGCATCGGCCGTTCGGTAATACGCGCTTGCAGCGCATGGATCGCCAACCCTACGCCGCTTTCTTCTGTGTAGTATGCGGTCGGACTCCGCGACAGGCTGGAGTCCTGATACTGCGCGCCATGGGCGATCCGTCCGTGGTACAGGGTATTCAGTGTTCCGTAGATTTCCTCGGTTTGCACAACCCGCAACGTTCCGAAAAAGTTGCGCGCCGCATAGCGCGACTCCCGCGCTTCCATGAGCGGAGTGTAGGTTATGGCGACCGCCAGCCCGCAAACCGGCACCCAAGCGACATGGCGGATTTTATAGAGCAGACTTTGCGGCCGGAGATAGATCATCAGAACCGCCAAAACCGCCGCCAGCACCAGCGCGATTTGATATTCCCAGTAGTGATTGAAAAGATTCGGCGCGACCACCGCTACAAACACTCCGCCCAGCGCGCCGCCCAGCGCGAGGCAGAGGTAGAAGACCGTAAGGTGTGCCGGGTGCGGCTTTAAGCGATAGAGCGCGTTGTGGCAGAAAAGGCAGACGGAAAAAAGAATGAAGCTGTGCCCGGCGATTTGAACCCGTAAACCGCAATCCACATTCCGGCTGATCAAATACCAGGCCGTCACACCGGCCAGCCCCGGCAGCAGGATATAGAAATTCTGCAACTTACCGAGCCGGTCGATAAATCCGACAATGTAAGACAGCAGATACAAGGCTAGCGGCAGCACCCACAGGAAAGGAATCGGAGGAACATCCAGCGTCATCTGATTGGTCGCGGACATCAGCGCCAATACGCCGCAGGCCGCCAGCACCGTCCAAAGCAGATAGTCTTTGGCGCGCGGAGAACCCGCCGAAGCGGTTTCTTTTCCGGCCCGTGTTTGATTGCAGGGTAACTTTATGCGGCGAAGTTCAGCCGCACAGAGCGAGCAGAGCACAACGTACAGCACAAAGCCGCCGCTCCACATCAGCGCCTGCGTCTTGATCGGGAACATCGGCTCAATCAGAAACGGATAGCTGAGCAGCGCCAGCAGGGATGCTGTGTTGGAGATGATGTAAAAAAAGTAAACCGACTTCGCCGGTGCAATCTTATGGAACCAGGCCTGTAACAGCGAGGCGCTGGTCGAAAGGAGGAAATAAACCAACCCGATGCTGATGAGCAGCAACTGGAAAATATTCCAGACGGGCGGAGCATCGGCGGACGGTTTTAACGACGGCGCGGGCAGAATGGGACTGCCCCATTTCATATACAGGGCGATGCCTGCCGCAACGGCTGACACCAGCAGCAGCAAATGAACCGCTGTTTGTCGGCGAGATTCCAGTCGCTGGAGAAAATGGGCGTAGGCATAGCCGCCCAACAGCAGGATTTGAAAAAACAGCAGACAGGTGGTCCAGACCGACGACGATCCGCCAAACCATGGAAGCAGGTATTTGCCGATGACCGGCTGAATCATGAAGAGCAGAAAGGCACCCAAAAACACGGCCGGATAAAATACGATGGATTTTTTCAGAAAAGCCCCTGTGGTTACGGCATGGATTTTCGCTCAGTCGTTTGGAGGGTTCCACAAGTTGTCTGCGAATTCAATGCCTTCCTGACCGCGCGGCGTTTTTAATGTCAGCAGAATAACGTCCGTGCCGCTGGCTCATCACTCGTTGCGCAGACCGCGCAGAGCATCGCCGCGCAGCGAAACGCGAATCGCGGCGGCCATGCAAACCACGCCGCAAACCACAACGGTTGCCAGCAGGCTGATCAGGAATCCGGCGGAAGTCTGTGATTTTGAAATGATCAGCGCCGGTACCATCGCCACGCCGGACGCGATTACACCGACACCGAGCCCGGCCGCAAGAAGCAAGCCGTGTTCGATTAAGAGTACTTTCCGCAGGTCGCTATTACGGTAGCCGACCGCGCGGAGCAGCGCAATTTCGGCACGCCGATCCTGCACGTTGCGAAGCACCACCACGCCCATCCCCACGCTGCCGACCGCCAGACCGAGCGCGCCCAGCAGCAGGAACATCGCCAGATAGGTCGATTCGACAGCGTAGAATTCCATCAGCCGTTCCGTCGCAGGCACAACATCCATTCCGTCCCGCGCATACTTCTTCATCGACGCGACATCGGCGGCCTTATCATCGAACAGAAACATGCGGTAGCCTTCTTCGCCGGGAAATTTTTCAACAAACCGCGGTTCGGCGATCAGAAGCGTTCCTTGAAATACCGATAGACGCATCGGCAAACGGCCCACCAGTTTGACTTTGA
>Ga0247840_10002706_pt1 | contig 31091 bp, 30 predicted proteins | sample LaCruzMarch2015__FD_192404 | JGI IMG/M metagenome (GOLD analysis project Ga0247840, IMG submission 192404) | Freshwater microbial communities from meromictic Lake La Cruz, Castile-La Mancha, Spain - LaCruzMarch2015_17m | ecosystem: Environmental > Aquatic > Freshwater > Lake | place: Spain...
GCTAGAATGTTGGAGGTGTAATCGAAATAATGAAAAATGGTGACAAAATAAAGCAAAATACAAATATAAAACAAAACAAATAATGATTTTTTAGGACAGAACAAACACGTTAACTGCCTTAGACGTGGAAATATACAACAAATCATCTTAAAACGTTATTATTCAGAAGTCTTTGGCAGCCGAAATCGACCTCTTCCAGTCAAAGAAGGTGGTGTAGCTTTAGATTCGCAAAAATTGATTATCAAAATACTTTTGTTTGATTTGTGGGGGGATTACGTAATAACAACACCATGGGTGCCAGGCAAATTGCAACCCACATCATAATTGTGAAATTGTTAACGTAAGCAATTGTTGAGGCCTGACTTGTGATTTCGGCATTCAGTGATCCCAAAGCTGTTGATAGGTTCCGTCCCTGAAAAATCTCGGCCATATTATATGGGGTCACGTGTTCTGCTAAGTACGAACGATTCTTATGCATTCCCCTACTTAAGAGAGATATAACAAGGGAGATACCAACGCTACCACCTAAATTCCGCATCAAACTGAAGAAACTCGTTGCCTCTGGACGAAGCTTGGGATCGATTGTACTAAATCCGATCGTAGTTAAGGAAGAAAAGATGACGCCCAATCCCATACCCTGAATAAAGCCGGTCCAGATAATCTGATTTACAGGAACAAATGTACTAAATTGTGACATTTCGTAGAGTGAAAGGGCCATCAAGACTAGGCCTAAAAAAATCAACAAACGTAGATCAACCTTTCCTGATGACTTCCCCACAAACATAATGGCAACCATCGTGCCAATTCCTCTGGGGGCCATCAGCAAACCAACGTCTAGCACGGTATATCCCATCAAATTTTGCATAAAAGATGGCAAAAGCGCCAACGTTCCCATCAAGATAGTCCCAACACAAAATATAAAGATCACGGCTGTAAGGTAATTACGGTCACGAAATATCAAGGGATTTAAGAATGGGTGAGCCGTAAAATAAGAATGAAATAGAAACATCCAGAACGCACTGACACTAACACAAGAGTAACTGATGATCTCAATGGATTCAAACCAAGCCACCTGTTCGCCACGATCCAAAATAAGCTGCATAGTCCCAATAGCAAGGCTTAAAGTCAAGAATCCAAATGCATCAAATGGGTTTTTGTGTGTTATAGCCCCCCCTAAAAAAGCCGATACTCCCAAAAAAGACAGAACCCCTATTGGCAAATTGATATAGAACACAAAGCGCCAACTATAGTGCTCAGTTAAATATCCTCCAAGCACAGGACCAAGAATAGGGCCGATCATGATTCCCATGCCCCAGATTGCCATAGCTACAGCATGCTTTTCCTTTGGATTTATGTCTAACAAAATGGTCTGAGATGTTGGAACAATTGCAGCTCCAAAAGCGCCTTGTAGCATTCTATAAGCTACCATTTGCGTTATAGAAGATGCGACCCCACACAGAGCTGAAGCGATTGTAAATCCCACAATAGCAACAAGGAGAACGTTCTTTGAGCCAAAACGACCAACAAGCCAACCGGTAGGGGAAGTCATTATCGCAGATACAATTATGTATGAAGTTAATATCCACGTGACCTGATCTTGTGTTGCCGAAAGGCTGCCTTGCATGTGAGGAAGCGCTACGTTTGCAATCGTTGTATCGAGTATTTGCATTAGGGTGGCCAGCATTATCGAGATAGTGAGGAAAGCTTTATGCGCCGCTGAAATCTTAGGGGTGGGTTGCTGGTTATTTTGCGTCATAACTTAATGCGCTTCATGCCAGCCAAAAAATCTGCTGATCCGGCTTAATCCGGTATCAATCGTCACATTGGCGCTCATGCCACTTGCGAGTTGAGATTCTTTGATTTGCTCTTGATTCTCTACTTGGTCATAGTTTTTCTTCAGTCGCAACTTAACCATAATACGCTGCACTACCTTGACCCAGTTTCCTGAGCTATTTTGCGCGGGTAGGATGGCAAACTCCGATCCTGTCGCAGGAGAGATGCTTTCAACAACAGCCTCCAACCGGACCCCAGGATAGACATCCACTAATACATCGGCATCTTGACCAATGCGCATAAATCTTACGTCCGTTTCCTTGAAATTCGCCTCAACCCACCGCTCGGTATCGCTGACCAAACTAAATAACGGAGATCCAACAGCGACATATTGCCCGGGTTCAAGACTAAAATTCGAAACAACACCATCACCAGGGGTCCTTATTTCTGTACGCACTAAATCCAACTTCGCTCGCTCTAACTCTGCCATTGCATGTTTAATACGTGGATGTTCTTCTGGTTTTGTACCAGGATCCCCCCCTAATTTTATTTTGATGGCGTTAATATCGTGTTTCGCGGCATCCAGCTCTTTCTTCGCTACCTCCAGATTGTGACGCATTTGTTCGCTTTTCTCTTGCGACGCAGCCATTTTATTTGCTAATGCCTGATATCGACGACACTCTTTCTCATGATGGCGGACAAATTCTTCTATATGCTTTAGAGAGGTCATCTTCTGGAAATATTCAGATCGCAAACCCTCAATCTCTGCGAGTATGTTGTCCACATTTGCAGCCGCACGTTTGATCGCGATTTCGAAAGGGCTTTTATCTACAAGGAATACAATGTCTCCTTTATGAACAGAAGTGTTATTTTTGACATAAACCCGACTAATCTTGCCAGAAACTTCTGCGCTAATAGAGGTTTTACTGGATTTGATATACGCATTGTCCGTAGAAATATAGCGTCCACCGAGGAAATAGCTGAGCGAAGCCCAAAGAACCAAAATCAGTGGACCAGAGACTATGGTAACAACTTTTTTGTTTGTATGATTTTTGAGTGCTTTCAACATATGAACTTTTTATCGTATTTGGACCTCATCCCTTCGATCTCACGAACAGAGGCCAGGCTAGGCCGTAAAAGGAGAGATCCTGCTGAGGTAAGGCATAACGTGGTTGATACCATCTTCCCTCCTTCCTTGCAATACAAATAAAGGAGGGGTCTATTGGCGAACTTCTTGCCTCCTCCCTCCGCATATTTCTCGATCCAGCTGCCTTTATGGCTTGGGCTTCTCCCAACTCTATCTACCCACATCCAAATCACCATTTTTGAAAGAGCTCGGCCATCATTTTTAGCCAAAGTCCCTGCAAACATTAGAACTTCAGACCGAGACTGATTTCAAGGTCGGTCAATTTGTCGTGTAACCTCACCTTACCTTTAATTTCCGATTTACCAAACAGCTTCCTGACCGCATTCCAAATCTGCCGAGATATGTTTTGAAGGATGTCACTAAATTCCGGCTCCTTTCTCGCCTCTTTAATGGTGCAAGATATAGGATTTATAATACATCCCTGAGCTTGCAGAGGTTCTCCGCTGATCTTAGTGGCCACATCAGTCAGGGCTTTTGACACGGTATCATCATCCAAACTGGAATTCTTGCAGCTCTCTTTGAATCGTTCGAGATCTTTTCGAAATTCCGTCAAAAAGTCATTTAGCGCCACAAGGCCCCCCGACTTGATTGGGAGAGGAATCGTCTCAGATATTGCGTTTTTAACTTCGAGACTTTGAGCTTTCGACTCTTTCTTTTCCATCTCTTTCAATTGCTTCTCAACTTGAGTATAAAAGTTTGTGCGGAACTTTTGCGCCTCTTCACGTGTTATGGAAGTCCCGTTCATATTGTCGACACTACTCTTCATGTACTGATAAAGATCACTTATATCGGGACCTACATCCTTCAAATCCTTATAATGGTCAGAACCCAGCTGATAAAGATCAGCTATATTGGGATCTGCCTTCCAATCCTGATGATGGCCAGAACCCAATTTGCCAGCCTCTATCACATTCACAAATCTTGTTACTGGAAATTTTGCTAGCGAGACGCCTAACAAAATTTGCCCCTGCATAAAATTACAGATCGAGTCCTTAACCTTTTCAATCTTCTCCTGCTCTGTCGGTGGCCGTTCTTTATCCTTCTTTGGCATACAATCCTACCTCTCAATCAAAATTTATGTTTATCTTTTTAGCGATATAGCCATTCCAATTGACGTAAGGAACGAGAAACCCCTATATTACCAGTTTGTACGCATCGTTCAAATTCTCAAACGCTGCGGCACCGTCTCTACGTCAATTAGTGCAACTATATCACCCCTCTTTCATACTTAATTAACCCTCAACAAAACAAGTCTAACGCACAGGTAAACACTTTGCAACCCCCCCCACATTATTTCTAGAAGTATTTAAGAGATTGAAAATGAAGGATGGTTGAGTTATACAGGTATGAGGATAAAATTTGATATAACAAGAATGAATATGGCGGATACATAATGATTCTCTCTGAAAATGACAGAAATACTTATCTGGAAAGCAATGCATGGCCTTTTCAGCAGGCAAAAGCGATTCTAGAAAAGATTGGGCATATAACGCCACCAAAGGGGTACGTTTTATTCGAAACTGGTTATGGCCCCTCTGGATTGCCTCATATCGGAACATTTGGAGAGGTTGTTCGCACAATTATGGTAAAGGCGGCATTTGAGTTAATATCAGGGATACCAACACGATTTTTCTGCTTTTCTGACGATTTTGATGGGATGCGCAAGGTGCCAGACACCATTCCAAGCAAAGAAGAGTACATCCGGTATATGGGGTTACCATTGAGCAAAATTCCCGATCCCTTTCGTCAATACACAAGCTATGCACAATATATGAACGAAAAGCTCAAAGCATTCCTGAATAGCTTTGGATTCCAGTATGAATTTCTGAGCGCCACCGAGTGTTATGAGAGCGGAAAATTTAACGATCCTCTGTTAAATGTATTGTCTAATTATGATGCAATAATGGATGTGATGCTGCCAACACTGGGGGCTGACCGTCAAGGAACCTATAGCCCGTTTCTGCCCATTTGCAAGCATACCGGAAAAGTATTACAGGTTCCTGTGATAGATCGAAATGTTAAGGATGGGCAAATCCTATATAAAGATCCAGAGACTGGCGAAAAAATATGGACTTCTGTAAAAGATGGAAATTGCAAACTACAATGGAAACCAGATTTCGCAATGCGTTGGGCGGCATTCGATGTAGATTTTGAGATGTATGGCAAAGATCATTTGGTAAATGGAGTAATCTATACAAAATTATGCCATATCCTTGGGGGCAGGGGGCCGCACCAAATGTTCTATGAATTATTCTTGGATCAAGAGGGTCAAAAAATTTCAAAATCAAAGGGTACGGGGCTGACTGTCGACGAATGGCTAAGATACGCTCCGCAAGAAAGCCTCTCTCTGTTCATGTACACATCTCCACAAAGAGCAAAAAAGCTCTATTTTGATGTAATTCCGAAGTATGTTGATGATTACATCCATCTTTTAAAACAATACCACGCCGAAAGTGATGTCGCAAAGAGAGCGGCCAATGCAGTTTTCCACATACATTCGGGTAATCCCCCGATGATCAAGACCAACATCTCTTATTCGCTTCTGCTTAATTTGGTGAGTGTCTGCAATACAGACAACATTGCTATCATTTCTGGATATATCGGGCACTATGATCCAGAAAATCTCGACTGTCCGTTCTTACAGAAAATGATTCTTGGGGCTATTAATTATTATTACGACTTTGTCTTGCCAAAAAAAGCTTACAGAGCGCCAACGCAAATCGAGCGAGAAGCTTTAGAACTACTGCAAATCGAGCTAAAGAAACTCGAAAATAAATCTTTCAACGCAGAATCTATACAAAACATAGTTTATGACATTGGCAATAGGTGTCATCTGGATCTCAAAACATGGTTCAAAGGCTTATATGAAATTTTATTAGGGGCTTCACAGGGCCCAAGATTTGGCTCGTTCATCGCCCTATATGGTATAAAGGAAACAATCTTATTAATAGAAAATAAGTTGAGCGCAAGCCATTCCGAAACTAATAACTAGCTCAATATATGAAAAGGCCAAAACTGTTGATGGATGCGCTGAATAACCGAGCACTCGCCATTCCAATCTTTCTGTTGGTACTCTTTTTCATGTTCGCTACAACACTAAAAGTTGGCGGATTCTTAAGTACATTGCTAGAGCGGGGAATACAGAGGATCTTTATCGACGAAATGATCTTGTTTTTCCACTCCAAGATCCCCCTCTACCTAGAATCCACAATGATCGGCGTGTGTTTGGGGATAAAAATCGCCATTTCATTTTTGCCAATAATCTTTATTCTTTATTTCTTCATGACAACCTTAGAAGAATCGGGCTATATGACCAGAACCGAATTCATGTTGGGGAAAATTCTGGGCAAACTTGCTCTGCCAGGAAGGGCTGTCATTCCGTTGATATTGGGATTTGGCTGTAACGTACCGGCTATATTGGCTACAAGAATCATTCCACACAAACCCTCTAGAATTGTAACTATTGCAATGATACCGTTCATGTCTTGTGGGGCAAGATTGACTGTGTTTGTTATGTTTTGCTCTGTATTTTTAGTACACTCGATGAGTGTTGTGATGCTGCTTTATTTGGGCGGAGTAATCGTCGCCTTTGGCGTAGGGTATGCGTTGAAGAATTTCTTCAAAATGTATGCGATTGAAATATCAATGGAGCAAAAATTGCCAGAATACAGGATACCGAATTTTTATTCCGTCGCTCAACAATCCTTCAGAGAAACTCGTAACTTTATACTAGATATTGGAAAAACTGTAATTATTGTCACGGCGATCGTAAATCTACTCAATAATATTGATACCAGCCCCCATACTAAGGTTAATAATCAAATTTCCCAATCCATAAATTTTGACCGCACATCCTTGCTTAAAACAACTGCCCAATTTCTTACTCCCGCACTTAAACCAATGGGTGTCACGCAAGATAATTGGCCGGCAATAATGGGCTTGTTAAGCGGAGTTTTGGCAAAAGAAGTAATCTTGGTGACTCTAAACACCATTTATGCCGCAGAAAATTTACACGGTAATTATCAACAATTAATTAATGAGAAATTTGATAACCAAGCCAGTCTCTTGGCTTATTTACTATTCATCCTACTTTATTTTCCTTGTATCTCAGTGTTCTCTGTTATCAAGAAGGAGTTAGGTTCTATATACGCCTGGAGTATCGCAATTGGGTCAACATTGCTTGCGTATGCGGCTGGCTCAATATTTTATCAGCTATGTGCGCTAACTAATGCGTACGGATTTGGAGTTATTATGATTTTGAACTTTCTTGGATCGTGCTTACTAATCGCACTTATACCGGGGTTTGCAATTTTATTCCATAAAGCCGCTAGGTCGTAAAGCCGCCTTGTATGACTAGCTAGGTTTATATTTTTACATCACTAAACTAGGGTCTTTTCCCATTTATCCGTTTTTACGTTCTTAACCACCTGATATACCGGAATTTTTAATTCGTTCATCATCTGGAGGAGAGGGGAATCAATTGAGTCTTTACAGATAACCATGATCTTTTCATAAATCAGCGCTTTCTCACTCGGAACTCTCACATCTACTCCAATCAAAATCAAAACCTTTGATCCTCGAGGATTGTTGTTGATGTTGGTCGTGATAAATACAGGCTGCATCTCTGGATATGGGTCATTTTCAGTCCCGTGCGGCAAGAACGACAATTGGGAGTATGTCCAGAGCAAAGTGTCTATGAACCCTACCGTTGCCTTATCTGCGCATAAAATTTGCATGGTGTATTTATTACTGTATAGTGTATCTATAAGCCTCGCTAAATCTTTTGAGAATGTGGTCTCAGCAAAAGAGTATATGTTCGCTTCTGTCATAGATTAGCTACCTTTATGAATTACCGTCTCAACTCCTTAATGTGAACAAGGCCGAATATAGAATTAGTTTCAAAAAATGGAAAGACAAGTGTTTTTAGGTATTGATCCAGGGCTTGTAAAAACTGGATGGGGAATAATAGAGTGTTCAAGGAATGCCATCAACTATGTCGATTCTGGAGTTATTCAAGATAAGGATTGTGATTTAGCGATGACAGAAAGATTGGTAAACATATTCCGTTCCCTCTCTGAGGTCATTGAGAGGCATTTACCTACCCACTGCGCAATTGAGCATGTATACGTCAATACGAATTACGCTTCTTCGCTAAAATTATCTCAAGCAAGAGCCGCCTGTATGATTGCTTGTGGTATGTTTAAGCATGATACGGCGGAATATCCAGCAAAAACTATAAAGAAAACCCTTACCGGTAACGGAAATGCGGACAAGCACCAGGTGATGAATATGGTGAAAATACAGCTACGGTTGACCGATTCTCATTGTAAAAAAATACGCTTATATGATGAGTACGACGCATTAGCAATCGCGCTCTGCCACACTGCACACACCTTCCCCTGGGCGACTTCTTAAATCCATACATGGCATACCAATCAATAGAGGATTACTCCTCTAAAGTCCGCTTCCCCTTCTTTGGAATATTAACCTGCTCCGCACGCGCAATAACCAAGTCCTCGTTCTCCACACTCTTTACTACCGTACTACCAGCTGCGATGAAAACATCGGTTCCAATATTTACCGGTGAAACAATAGACGTATTCGATCCGATGAACACATTCCTTCCAACCTTTGTACGATGTTTCGTCTGCCCATCGTAATTACAAAATACCGTACCAGCACCTATGTTAGTACCGCTGCCAATGCTTGCGTCCCCAATATAACTGACATGACCACACTTGACATTTATCGAAAGTCTAGCATTCTTCAATTCTGAGAAATTCCCCACATTAGTATTATCTCCTATCCAGGTTTGTGGCCTGATTCTAGCAAATGGACCTATACTCACATTATTTCCAATTTCAGCTCCTGCAATATGGGAAAAAGAGTGCACTTCACAACTGTTATTCATTATCACGCCAGCCCCTATAGATACATATGGGTGAATAACGCAATCATACCCAATCGTGGTATCGGCAGCAAAGAATACAGTATCTGGAGCAACTAATGTCACGCCCCTATCCAAAAAACCGTCCCTCAGAACTTTCTGCATCATACATTCTGCAATAGCTTTTTGTCGACTATCGTTCACTCCGAAGGCTTCTGACTCTTCAATGTCAACGTACGTACACCTTTTCTTTAAATCATTTGCAAACTTTACTACTTCCGTAAGATGGAATTCTTTTCCCGCGCTCTGCAAGAACGATTTCTGTGTGTCGCAAAATATGGATAAAATGTCTCGCTCTGCAAACAGGATCCCCGTATTGCACAAGTTAGGTAACTCACCCTGACATTCTTTTGCCTCTACAACCGTCAATACTTTCGATTGGTCGTCTGACAGTGTTGTAAGCCTCCCATAGTGGGCATACCGGTTGTCAGGCCCAGGGCACTCAAATCCAGCACACACAACTTGATATGAGACTTGCCTCACCATACTGCAGACTGTGTCTACTGTAATAAAGGGAGTATCGCCATATAATACGAGGACATGCGTCTCCTCTTTCACTTTAGTTAACCCAGTTTTCACCGCCTCTCCAGTTCCCCACTGCCGTTCCTGCCTTGCGGTATCGAACTTATACCGCGATTGTAAATCTAAAAACTCTGGCTTCAACTCTAAATCGGCACTAGTAACCACCGTAACGCTATAAATATTGCCTAACTTCTTGCGCAATTTTCCTACCAAAATTAAAGCATATTCTAACAAGGTTCTGTGGGCGATCTTATGCAACACCTTTGGAACAGATGAAGATAACCTTGAGCCTCTTCCGGCGCCCAAGATTATAACGGCAATTTTCATTTTCATTTTCATATATGTCAAAACTCAACAAAATTGTTTAACCTATTTTCTTCTATTGCGCGCCTTATAGCCCGCATAAGATCTTGATAGTAAAAAATGTTATGAATTGTCATTAGCATAGATCCTATTATTTCATTCATCCGAACTACATGATGTAAATAGGCTCTAGTATAATTTTTGCAAGTATAGCACCCACATAATTGATCTAGTGGCAATAGATCGTCGGCAAACGAAGCATTACGAATATTAATCGTACCCTTCTTGGTATTACATTTTCTGACGAACGCCTGACCATTTCGTCCAGACCTAGTTGGAAGGACGCAATCAAACATATCGACGCCGCGTTTAACGGCGCCTATGATATCATCCGGCTTTCCAACTCCCATTAGGTATCGTGGTTTGTTTTCCGGCAATTGTGCATTAACATGCTCAATAACGCGAAACATTTCGCTCTGTTCTTCTCCCACAGCCAAACCACCAATTGCATATCCATCAAACCCTATATCCATCAACCCCGTGGTAGAGGCTCTTCGTAAATTTTCGTATACCCCTCCTTGTATTATTCCAAATAAGGCATAACCATCACGCACTACGTATCCATTCTTCGCGCGCTCAGCCCATTTCAGTGACCGCCACATTGCTTTCTCTGCAACGTTCTGTTCAGCGGGATAACTCACGCACTCATCCAATACCATACTTATAGTGCTGCCGAGAAGAAACTGCACATCCATTAGACGTTCTGGGGTTAAATAAATCTTTGTGCCATCGATATGTGATTGGAATGTGACGCCATCATCTGTAACCTTCCTCAAGTCGCTGAGTGACATAACCTGATATCCGCCAGAATCTGTCAAAATCGGACCAGACCAATTCATAAATTTATGTAATCCTCCAAGCTGATGAATTCGCTCGGCAGTTGGGCGGAGCATCAGATGGTATGCATTACTGAGAATGATTTGCGCGCCAGCCGCTTTGACCGTTTCGGGTAACACAGCTTTCACCGTTGCTTTCGTTCCAACGGGCATGAAGACCGGTGTGTCAATAGTGCCATGAATCGTTTCGAGCTTTCCGGTGCGTGCAGATTTCTCCTTATTCTTTATTGTAAAATTGAACACTACGTTGTAAAAGCTTATGAAAACTCTTTCCTCTAATCCAATACATCAAAAGGGTAAGATTTGTCTATGCACTTTTGTTATTCAATTCAGCTATGATTATAGGTCTCTTTGATACAGGAATTGGTGGATTGTTGGCGTTACGAAAATTTGTCCAGGCCCTGCCAAATCAAAAATTTCTATATCTAGCAGACGCTGCACGCATGCCTTACGGCTCTCATTCTCCAGAAGAAGTAGTCGGATTTACGGAGCAAATGCTTCGGTGGATGGAGTATAAAGGGGTTACAGCAGTACTAATAGCATGCAACACTTCGTGCTCGGTGCTACTAAAAAGAGATGATATGGCGACAAGAATTTTTGGAGTATTAGAGTCAGGGGTGTCGGCGGCGGCAAAATTTGGAACAAGAATCGGTATTCTAGCCACGCCGGTTACTGCTCTCAGTCAGATGTACAGCAAAAAAATAAAAGAACTAAAGCCGACAGCGATTGTGCACGAGGTGCCTTGTCTGGAACTGGTAACCATGATTGAAAGTGGAGAGATAGACCTGAGCGTCTTACGTCAATATGTCGAGCCCTTATTGCTACAAGACATTGATTCAATAATATACGGATGTAGTCACTATCCGGTTTTAGAAAAAGAAATTCGGGCGATAATAATGTCCGAAACTAGGAAGGATATCTGCTTAATTGATCCAGCTGATCATTTTGTAGACGATGTTGTTACCGCATTGAGCTTGGAAAAATCAAGCGTTTCCGATATCACACAAAACAACTTGTTACGTAACGTGACAATATATACTACAGGAAAAGCTGAAGATTTCGAAAAGAAGATATATCGGCACCTTAGACTGAAACTACCAGTATTCTCAACAAATTTAGAATAATAGAAGTGTGCGTCCCATTATAGGAATTATTCCAAATTTCAAAGAACATTCTAATGATTTAAGGAGGTCCGTATTTGAACTATGTACCCCATACACTGAGGCGATAGGATACTCAGGGGGGCTGCCGATCATAATTCCTTATGATCCCAATTATGACAAAATCCTCCAAGAATACACAGAGTTAATTAATGGGCTCCTGATTATAGGGAGTGGGTCGGATATAGATCCGGCGCACTATGGAGAGCAAACAGAAGAGTTTACTACCAAGCCCAATAAAAGGCGGACAAGATTTGAGTTAGATATGTTGAAAGCATTCCTTCCTCTAAACAAGCCGATTTTGGGCATTTGTCATGGATGCCAGTTAATTAATGTTGCGTTTGGTGGGAGCCTAATTCAACATATATCAACTCAAACAGACTTTTTGAGCCACACCTCGGACGACCTAGTGATATCTCATAAAGTAGAAATAAAAAGGGATAGTAAATTATGGGCCATATTTCACCCAACTACCACACATACAAAACAGTATATAACAACAAATAGCTTCCATCACCAAGCTCTCAAGGTACTTGGGAAAAATTTGATCGCCGCCGCTCATGCAGAAGATGGAATTATAGAGGCGATAGAGTTAAAAAATCATCCTTTTTGCATTGGAGTACAGTGGCACCCAGAACTGTCTCAAGATTCGAATGCAGCTCTTTTCGCAAAATTCATACATACCAGCGTACCACAGGGCAATACCTCACTATCAATGAAATTAAGCCGATGAATAAGAAGAAAAAGATTTTTCTAGTTGCCGGCGAAGCTTCGGGCGATGCTCTTGGCGGGCTTATCATCCGTAGTCTAAAAGCTCGTTTTCCAGACTTGGATCTCGAATTTATAGGTGTGGGGGGTGGAAAAATGAAAGAGGCTGGGATGGATGTACTTTATTCAAATGATGTACTAAGTGTCATGGGGTTTATAGAGATTATTCCTCAAATACCTCGAATCTTCGCCTTTATGCGGAAAGTAATCGCGAAAATCGAAGAGCTAAAACCGGACATGATCCTAACAATTGACTCTCCTGGATTCAACTTTCGCCTGATTAGAAGGTTACGAGAGAAATCAATCTTTGGATTCCGCCCAAAGATTGTACACTGCATAGCCCCAACAGTTTGGGCATATAACCCTGAAAGAGCTTACACGGTCTCAAAGCTATATGACCACATATTGCTGGCCCTCCCGTTTGAATCTCGATATTTTTCCCATATGCCGCACACATTCATAGGGCACTATATTGCGGACGATGAACTCGATATAGAATACTCTGCCAAAAAACGTGCTGATGTTAGAGACTACCTATCCCTTGGGGCGCAAGACATGTTAATGACAGTGATGCCGGGAAGTCGTAAACTTGAAATAAAGCATCACTTGTGCATTCTGTGTCGCGCTATACAAACCCTACAAAAGGCTCATCAGGATAGAAAGATGGCGGTATTTATTCCGACCATAGAGCCCTTAAAGGAACACATAATCGCGGCCTTAAAGAGCTTGCATTTTAATGACGTTAACTATATTCTGAGCTCCGACCACATAGAGAAACAGAATTTTATCATAGCTAGTGACGTCGCGCTTGTAAAGTCGGGAACAGCAGTATTGGAGGTTATGAAGGCTACCGCGCCAATAATTGCCTTTTATAAGATGTCCTCAATTACGGCGTGGATATTAAAAAAGAAGCTAAAAGTACGACACGTAACGTTACCTAATATACTCCTTGAGAAGGAAGTGATTCCGGAGTTATTGCAGGAAAATTTTACCGTAAATAATGTTTTGTCACACATACAGAAGTGTTTATTCGACAAAGATATTCGAGATGATCAATCGAAACATTTTTCATTGATAAGAAAAATGCTAAAGGCTCAAGAAGATATGAAGTGCCCCGATATTGCGGCAGAAGCGATCATTAATATTTTATATAAAAATTGATTTTGATGTGAATCACTATGAGACGCGTAGTTGTGACTGGAATTGGTGCTGTAACTCCCTTAGGGCAAACCGCCGATATCTCTTGGAAAAATTTAATCAATTCTAGATCAGCAATCAAAAAGATTCCTGAAAGCCTTTTCAGAACCGATGATATCGTATCCAAAATAGCGGCATACATTCCGTCTCCAGAAGAAGGTGGAGAATATGCATTTGATCCGCTGCGGTATCTTTCGGGATCTTCAAATCGAGTAATGGATAGATTTATGATAATCGGGGTATGTGCTGGGGTACAGGCCATTCAAGATGCTGGAATAGATGAGTTAAGTGAAGAAGACCAGTTGAGGAGCGGGGTTTTGATGGGGTCGGGTATCGGCGGACTGTTATGCATAGAGAAGAACGGAGAAATCATAGCGGAAAAGGGGGCTAAACGAATTAGTCCGTTTTTTATTCCGGCTAGCTTGATCAACTTAACCTCTGGTCATATTTCTACAATGTATAAATTGAAAGGACCCAATTATTCCGTTGTGAGCGCATGTGCAAGTAGTGCTCATGCTATCAGTGACGCCGCTAAACTTATTGCCTATGATGAGGCAGACATCATGGTCTGCGGAGGTTCTGAAGGCGCGCTATGTCGGCTTGCAATGGCGGGATTTGCATCAGCAAGAGCCCTCTCCACGGGATATAATGAATCCCCAGAAAAGTCTTCGAGGCCATGGGATAAAGCCAGAGACGGATTCGTGATGGGCGAGGGTGGGGGTGCAGTTGTGCTGGAAGAGCTAGAGCACGCAAAACGTAGGAATGCGAAAATCTATGGAGAATTCATAGGATCTGGAATGACTGGAGATGCCTACCATATAACCGCACCAACCCCGAATGGAGAAGGTGGCCATAGGGCGATGTCAATAGCGCTAAAAAAGGCGGGTATTGCCCAAGAGAGAGTGGATTATATCAATGCCCACGGAACTTCAACTCCAGCAGGCGATATCGCAGAATACATAGCTGTAAACGAACTGTTTGGTTCTAACAAAAAACTCGTTATGTCGTCCACTAAGTCTGCTATCGGTCATCTGCTGGGTGGAGCTGGTATTGTTGAGGCGATATTTTGTTTGTTGGCAATGAGAGATTCTATCGCTCCACCCACATTAAATTTAGACGATCCAGATGACATGTGTAAGATGAATCTCGTTCCACATACAGCAATATCACATAAAATTGACATTGCTCTGTCCAATTCATTTGGATTTGGAGGTACGAACATATCACTTATTTTTAAAAAATATTAATTTAATGGTGATATTCTCAGAAAAATTTGAGCGATCGCGGCTTCTACGTCTCTGTAGCACGTTGCTTTGCGGAATTATTCTGACTCTCAGCTTTGCTCCATATAATTTGCTCTTTTGCGCACCTCTTAGCATCAGTTGCTTTCTCACAATCTTACGCGCAGAGCTGCAAATTTCGATTCACATACCCCATCCATCCAACAAAGTTTACAAAAACACCTTTTTCCTGGGGTATCTATTTGGGATGGGGCACTTTTGCTCCAATATGTATTGGATAGCCCATGCTTTGTTGATCGATCTACACCAGTTTTGGTGGGTAGTTCCTTTTGCGGTTATTGGTATCCCAATAGTCCTATCCATCTTTATTGGGGTAATGTCCTTAATCACGATGCGCTTAATGCAAGTATACGAAAAACTGGAAGCATCTTTTGCCATAAAGGGGTTGCCAAGTTCTCCACATCAGTCCTTAGGACATTTTATTTGCATGGTCGGATTTTCTTCAAATTTCGCCTGCTTATGGCTTCTTGTGGAAATCGTTAGGAGCTATATAATTCTACCGTTCCCATGGAATTTGCTAGGATACGTTACCTCATCTTATTCAGCTTTATCCCAATTGGGGTCGGTAATTGGGGTATATGGTCTAAGCTATCTGGTCGCATTTATTAGCTGCGCTCTTTATAGTCGTAACAGGGGTTTCCGATTACTGATGGTGGCCCTTCTATTCAGCTGTCTCTTTTGGGGAAAGAACAGAATAGGAGATATTCATCAACCTAATCTGACAAAAGCAGCTCTTTCTGGCGAAGACGCTCCATCGCAAAGGATACAAAGAAGCGAGGTGGTAGAAAGCCGGTCGTTCGCTCGCTTAGTCCAACCTAATATTTCCTGGGAGCACATTATAGATCCGAGCAAAAGAAAGCTAGCTCTGGAAAAAATTGTAGCATTGTCAGCTAATAAAAACAGGCCAAACTATCTGATCTGGCCAGAGTCTGGCATTCCTTTTGTAATAGAGGAAAGTGTAAAGTCAATTCCCGGCATACCTAGATTATTCCATGACTATATGATTACTGGTGTTGATATATATGATCGTGGTCAAGAAAAAGTCTTTAACTCTATCATAGCAATAGACGGCAATAATAGTATTGTATCGGAATATCATAAAAGGATTCTTGTGCCTTTTGGCGAATATATTCCATGGCATGATTTATTCAAGTATCTTCCAAGAATCCCTGCCTTAAGTGGGGAAGAACTCAGCGAAGGAATGAGTCAGCAACATAATTTTGTCTTTCATGACGTAGGCAACACACACACACTCAAAATTGCTCCTTTCCTTTGTTACGAAATTATCTTCTCTCTCCCATTTTTCGCGGATAACGTGAAAGACGCCAATTGCCTTCTGAACATCACAAACGATATGTGGTTTGGAAAATCTGTTGGCCCCTATCAGCACTTAGCGATGGCGGTAATGCGGGCTATAGAATACGGATTGCCGCTCATTAGGGTGGCAAACACAGGAATTTCGGCTGTAATTAGCAACAAAGGCATCATTATTGATTATATCCCGATGGATAAGGAAGGATATATAGACGTAGACATATCTACCCTAGAGGGAATCAATGCGAGTTTTAAGACCAAGATCGAAACTCCGTACAGACAATACGGTTGCATCCCTGTCGTTTGTATGATCATAGCGCTACAGTTTATTCTCTATTGTGGCATTGCTTATGTAGTTGATTTGAAGGCGGTTAACCCAAGATCCAAATTCAAATAAATACTCCGCTTTAGAGTGGCGAAGATAGTGGTGAGCGCATCCAGTTTGTTGTTTCGCGGATCGGACCTCGACAATATCGATCTCTCATCAACACCAATATCTTCGGGCCTTTTAGCGATTAACAATGTCATCTATTGCTTATGTCAAGGAAACAGTTTTTCTTTTTCTGCTTTAAACCTTATGGGACAAGCATATATACTGAAGAATATACAGGTTATATATCTGTACAAAAGACGGTTGGATTAACCACAAAAATCATGAGGGGGCTCACGTGGAATCAATTGATTATGCTTTACTTTTAGACGATGCGATGTATGGGATTGTAAGTCGCGCTTTACAATTTGTCCAAGCTTACGGCATCTCGGGGGATTATTGTATCCAAATCGCGTTTTATACAAATAAACCAGGCGTTCGCATCTCTTCAAAGTTACGTAAACAGCATCCGTTAGCACTTACAATCATCCTTCAATACCAATTTGAGGGTCTAGAAGTGCGAGACGAGTCCTTTGAGGTAACATTGGCCTTTAATGGAGTAAAAGAGAAGCTGACAATTCCGTTCAAGGCAATTTTTTCTTTCTGTGACTTAAATTCTGAATTCTCGCTGAATTTCAAGACGACAATTGAGAAGCCAGGTACCAAGAAAGGGCAGAAGATTGAGAACAAGAGCTCGATTGACGGAAAACGAAGCTTTCCACCATGTTCAGAGATCTACGATAAAGTCATTCCTTTAGAGCTTTACAGATAGCGACTTGATCTTTCTAAAAACATAACATAGACTGACTGCAAACTTTAATGGTTCTGTGAAGTATGTTTTCCACATTAAGTCAAAGTTTGACCGGCATCTTAGGAAAGATCAAGGGAAGAGGGTATCTTTCTCCGAAAGATATTGATAGTGCAATGCGCGATGTACGGGTTGCTTTGTTGGAAGCGGACGTTTCTCTGGAGGTTGTAAAGGATTTTATTGGGCGTATTAGATCTAAGGCGCTTGGCGCAGAAGTGATAAAGAGCATAACGCCTGGGCAAATGGTCGTCAAAATCGTTCATGACGAATTGGTCTACGCGCTGTCTGGAGAATCTTCTGAGGAACAGGTGGTGCAGGAGGATCAGTTTGTTGAAGGCGCCTTCGGAAGCAAAGAAATGTCATGCTATATTGACCCGGGCTTGGAAAGGGCTGTGTTACAGGGATCTGCAACTGGCAAAGAGCGTGACGAACACGTTGGTAACATAGTTCTGCTATTGGGCTTACAGGGATCTGGAAAGACAACGACCGCAGCTAAGCTTGCATCCCTACTGCATAAGAAGCATCGGAAAAGAGTTTTGCTAGCTTCAGTTGATATATATCGACCAGCTGCACAGCTCCAATTAGAGATTTTGTCTAAACAAATTGGCATAGATTGTTTGCCCATAGTTCAAGATGAATCTCCATTCGATATTTCCAAACGAGCTTTACTTAGCTTTAGGAAGAACGGATACGACTCTTTAATTATCGATACAGCAGGTAGATTACAGGATGATACAGCCTTAACAGAAGAGCTGCAGGGTATTGTAGATATAGTAAAGCCAACAGAAAAGCTCTTGGTTGTCGATGCGATGCTGGGTCAAGAAGCTGCCAATATAGCCAAAGTGTTTGATAGTCTTATCAGTTTAACTGGGATTATATTAACTAGAGCTGATGGAGATGCCCGTGGTGGAGCTATCCTAAGCATGAGATCAGTTACTCAGCGTCCCATAAAATTTGTTGGAACTGGAGAAAGAATAGATGCATTCGAGCAATTTCATCCCAAAAGGGCGGCCTCAATGATCTTGGGGATGGGGGATGTAGTCTCCTTGGTTGAAAAAGCGGCAGAAGTTATTAGTGAGCAAGAAGCTGATGAACTAGCTATAAAATTACAAAAAGGTACCTTTGACATGAATGATCTACTGCATCAAATGCAGAGTATAACAAAAATAGGCAGTTTTTCTTCTATTCTTTCTATGATTCCTGGAATGAAAGGTTTGCAGAGCAAAATTGATCCGGGTCTTAGCCAAAATACACTGCAAGAATATCAAGCATTGATTCATTCTATGACTCCCAAAGAGCGGGCTAATCCAGACATCATACGCCAAACGCCCTCTAGGAAGAGGAGGATAGCGCTTGGCTCTGGTAAAAAAGTTGAGCATGTAAACAGATTGCTGAATCAATATAAACAAATGCAACTCATGATGAAGGGTTTTAGCGGGGGTCGAAATTTTAGCGGTATGATTGAGGGTTTAATGAATAAGTTTTAACAACGGCGTGAGAGTATAGGAAGGTTATTAACAGTTTATAATAAGTCGACCATGATTGAAGAAACCGCTATTTCGGTTGACAGATCTAAATCCCGAATTCGTGAAATCTTGATATCATTAGTGGTTCCAGTATTTAACGAAACCCAGGCGATCGATCCGTTCCTGAAGAAGATTTCCACGATTTTGGATAAAACATCTTCGCGGTGGGAGATGGTATTCATCAATGACGGAAGCTCTGACGAAACATTAGAAACTCTGCTAAAGCACCAAAAACTAAATAAAAAAATCCGTATTCTCGATTTTTCCCGGAATTTTGGGAAGGAAGCGGCCCTTTCTGCCGGCCTCAAGTATGCGAAAGGGGATGTCGTCATTCCAATCGATGTAGATTTACAAGATCCGCCAGAAATCATTCCAAAGATGATTGCTTTCTGGAGGGAGGGGTATGACGTAGTTTTGGCGATTAGGAGAAGTCGTGACGGAGACTCTTTCATCAAGCGCATTACAGCAAGCTTGTTTTATATAATATTGAATAAAATTTCAGAGATCAGCATTCCAAGGCAAGCGGGTGATTACAGGTTATTAGACAGGAGGGTGGTCAATATTCTGAACTCACTTCAAGAGAAAAATAGGTTTATGAAAGGGTTATTCGCATGGGTGGGATTTAAAACAACACACATCATGTTTGATCGCAAAGAGCGTCAAAATGGGGAGACCTCATTTAATTATCTGCAATTACTGAATTTCGGTCTCAATGGAATTACCGCATTTTCTTCGTCTATTTTGAGATTTTGGACCTATGTTGGGTGTATCGTTTTTGGTTATGGATTTTGTTCCCTATTCCTAGAAATATTTCTCACATCCACTAACGCTCCATCGTATATATTGCCTACGATCACTATTCTTGCTGGAATACAAATCTTAGCGGTCGCGACTGTCGGCGAATATGTATCCAAAATTTATAACGAAACAAAACAACGGCCGCTGTATGTAATCCAAGAAATTTATGAAGGGACAGTTGAAACGTAACCGTCGGTCTAATCACCATGGATTGGTCATTATTCTCACTGGAGCTATAGCTTCGGGTAAATCATATGTACTTTCGTACTTGAAGCAGGTAGGGTTCTTCACCTTAAAAAGCGATGAGCTAACTAGATCCGCTATGCAAGATATCAATATAATAAACGCAATTGCCAGTAACTTACCTCCTAACATAGTGATCAATCAAACAATAGATAAATCGGCCTTAGAGGATTATATATTTTCCAATCCGGAGCTAGCACTTGACCGCTTAAAATTTCTCGAAGCCATAATCCACCCATTCATCGAAAACATACTGCGGTGCTTAATCAACACAATAACGATCGAACATAGACTAAGTGTGGTGGTAGAGATTCCGTTGTTTTTCGAGTCCAATTGTAAAATCCCATATTCAGCTCTCTTGGCGACGGTGGCGGATTTAGAGATCAGAAAAGCACGAGCTTTACAAAGAAAGAATATGACTGAAAAAAAATTTGATGCTATAGTCGGTAGGCAGATAAGCGATTATCATACAAAATCCGAAATTGATTATTTTATCTCAACGAATGGCTCAAGGGTTGCTACAATAGAAATCCTAAAAAGATTGATAAAAAAAGATGCAAGGTTTAAGAGAGATCGTTTTAGATACCGAGACAACCGGATTAAGCACTAGATACGGGCATCGGATTATTGAGATAGGGTGCGTGGAACTGATTAATCGCTCAAAAACTGGGCGCCACTTCCATCACTATGTGAATCCGGGGCGTAGTGTTGATCCTAGCTCTTTTGCCATCCATGGCATCTCAGATGATTTCCTTAAGAGCAAGCCCAACTTTTCCGAGATAGCTAGGGATTTTTTGAGCTTCATCGATAACAGCAGGATCATAATTCACAATGCTGCTTTTGATATGCAATTTATCAATTATGAATTAGCTCCGATTGGATTGCCACTTCTAACCCATCCCAGAGTTATCGATACTTTGTTGTTAGCGCGCAAAAAATTTCCAGGTTCCCCAGCCAGCTTGGATGCTCTATGCAGAAGATTCAGGATAACCCTCCAAAATCGCGATAAGCACGGAGCTTTGCTAGATGCCGATCTGTTGGCTTCAGTTTATATCGCTATGCATGGATCTATGCAGCCCACTATCCCTCTAACCGCTGGGGTACATAATCAAATCAATATGCCGCATGCACAATCCTCTTTTAAGACAGATAGAAACTTATGTCCACTGACCGAAAGCGAAATAAAGGCCCATGAAAAACTTATATCCAAAATAGATCATAGTTTATGGAAAAAATACGCAAATGCATAGTACACTGATTTTACCAAGAACCCTCTAAGCACATTCTATAAATGGTAAATATTCTTATCGTAGATGATGAACGTGATATACGCGATTTATTGTCAGACGCTTTAAAGGATGAGCACTATAATGTTTTTACGGCTAATAACGTCAGCAGCGCTATCACGGCTTTGGAGCAAAATGACTTTCATGTTGTAATACTAGACATTTGGCTTGAGGGGCAAAATATGGATGGTATAGGATTGCTCCGTACAATAAAGAAACAGTATCCTTCCGTACCAGTCATTATGATCAGCGGCCATGCTAATACAGAAATAGCGGTACAAACAATTAAGCTAGGGGCATATGATTTTATAGAAAAGCCCTTCAAAACAAGCCGGCTTCTGATTCTTGTGAAAAGAGCGTTGGAAATGAGACAGCTGTTAGATGTAACAAGTTCATTGCAGCAGCCATATCTAAAAGATCCTATATTGATGGGAAATTCCAAAGCCATACTCGAAATACGCGATTTTATCAGAAATAATTCGCTTAGCAACAGCAGAATCTTGATTCGTGGCGAGATGGGAGTTGGTAAAGGGGTTTTTGCCAGAACAATTCACCAGCATTCTAAACGGAAGGAAGGGCACTTCATACATTTTGTGGCTCGCAGTAAAGTCCACAATAGAAACTTAGAGCTGTCAGAGGTGGCGAATAGTAACAATGCCCTATTAAAAGCCAACGAAGGTACTTTATTCATAGATGAGATATCAAATCTGGATCTCCATACGCAAAAATCTTTGCTCGGCGTCCTGAGATCTGGAAAAATCGGAAATCAGGTATTTGATGGAAGGATCCTGGCTTCTACCTCAAAAGATTTGAAGAAGTTGGCGGAGGAGGGTCTTTTCCTGGAGGACTTGTTTTCACGACTCAGCACAACTACCCTTCTAATACCACCTCTGAGAGAGCGTAAACAAGATATAAAGCCGTTATCCGAGCACTTCTTCCAATTCTTGGCGCAGGAATTGCATATAAAGCATATTGAGGTCGCGGATTCCATATATTCCGCCATACTGGCGCACGACTGGCCTGGCAATATTAGGCAACTCAAAAACACAATAGAAAGATTATTGATATTGGCAATTAGGAATGGAAGTTCACAAATCGATTTAAGTATGCTGGAAGGCGAAATGTTATCTGTTGCAGACGAAACCTATTCACGTCTTTCGGCTTCGATGGAGATAGTGAATCAGAACTATAGGGATGCCAGAACTGATTTTGAGAAGAAATACCTTACCGTGCAGTTATTACGGTTTGGTGGTAACGTTTCTAAAACAGCAGAATTCATCGGCCTTGATAGAACGGCGTTACATAAAAAATTAAAGTTTATGAAACTCCATAAGTACGTTAGCTAAAACATAAAAATTTAGCCATTTATGAATTGATCCCAACACTCCAAGTATGAACGATTCGCAAGATAAGAATAACTCGCCATTCAAGTTTCTGGTAGTGGGGCTTGGTAATCCCGAAAATTCGCATGCTCATAATAGGCACAATGTTGGTTTCTCTGCCTTAGATGCTATATCCAAGGTCGTGGTAGATCAGGGAATTCGATTTCAACCAGTTTTTGATGGAGATTTATTAAAAACTACGCTGAAGGATTCTGACAGTACATTTGAACTTTTTCTTTTTAAGCCGACAACATATATGAATAACTCTGGGGGTCCAGTAGCCATGTTGTCACGCTTTTATAAAATCTCTCCAGAAAATACTTATGTTGTTCACGATGACATCGACCTAAAATTGGGCAAAATAAAGGTAAAATGCGGCGGAGGTCATGGGGGGCATAATGGATTAAAATCCGTAGATTCATATATATCTTCCAGATACTCTCGTATTCGTATTGGGGTTGGTAGGCCAGAGCATAAGAGCCAGGTAGCTAGCTATGTGTTATCAAATTTTACAAATGATGAGGAAATTATCATGCAACATACATATACAAAAATCTCCGTTCATTTGGTATTGTTATTACGAAGAGAGTGGCCAAGATTCATTGAGGCTTGCTCGCTTATTTAAAAAGCCTGGACTATACTAGATTCGCTGAGGTAGAGTCTCGGGGGCATTAAAATTGGAGGAGGTCGGTGCCCCTCCTCTCCGAAATGCTCCCATGCAGCTTTTAAGGACGTACCTACAGTCCGCCTGGCCCTTGTCCGGTGGTATTGAACCTGCCAAAATTACGACCGAATTGTTCGAAGACACTCATTTCGTTGCCTTGCAAATGAACAAAGTCTTTTACGTATATCACCTCTTTTCCGTGACCCAAATCGTATTCCTTAATGCTCCGGACTATATGTCTATCGTCAAAGGTGATCTCCAATATTCTTTGTTTAACAAGCCTAGGTTCTAGGAATGACCTGTGCTCGAATTGGTTGCTGACATAGAAGAATGTGCTGGGGCCAAAATTAGAGACGAAGGTTGGGCTTCCTAGCAACTGTAGGACCGGAATCTCTCCCGTAACTCCTGATGTGATCGAAGAGATTGTGCTGGTTGAATCTCCAAGATCGTCAAAGCTATATCCGTGATTTACATATGTTGTTGTACAGGAGCAGCAAATTAGGGCGCATAATACAATGCTGATCACAAATCGCAATCTCTTGCTAAAAATCATTCCTTGAAAAGGAGTTTTAGTCATATTTTGCTATCTCATTTTAGATTATCAATATCTTCCACGCAATTTTTCGTATTCTGCGAAGTCTTCCTACGCAACAAATTATTCCGTAAGGCGTCAACTAATTGTTGGTCGTTCTTTTTTGCATTCAGCTTTCTTTGTTTTATTCTTTCCTTTAGCTTGTTGTTTTGGGCATTTGATCCTACAGAGGTGTCATGATCGTTTGGAAATTCCGTTTTGTTGGAAATATGTTGGCGTAACATCTCATAACTGTTTTGATACAGGAATCGGTTCACAACAATGAAGATTGCTGAAGTGAAGATCAAATAGTAGGCTGGGCCGATTACTGAGAAGCGTTCTGCGAGCAGGGTTGCGATGAATGGTGTTGTGCCGCCGAAAATTGCGTTACCAGTATTCCACCCTAGGGCCACGCCTGAGAAGCGTAATTCTGGGGGAAACATCTTGATGGCACAAGGGTACGCTGGGGCTAGGATAGCTGCTGTAGTTATGCTCATAATAAACAGGCCGCAGTAGACTAACCTCGCATCCATAGCGGGATTTGAGATCATCTTAAAGACCGGGATTGCTACTAACATTATTCCAACTGCCGCAAATTTTAAGAACGTCCTCTGGCCGACTTTCTCTGCTAGAAATCCGAATAATGGGAGAAACAATATTAGTCCCGTTAGACAGAAGCAGCAAAAATATAGGGACTGGTCTGCTGGATACCCCATGATTTTGAGGAAAAAGGTATTCATGTATGCTCTAATTATGTATGAGGCTGAGGTAGCGGCTGCGGCCAATGCAACTATTAGACCCAGAGCCTTTCTCTTATTTCCTATTACGTCACGTATTGGAGTGCGCAAAAGCTTTTTTTTCTGTTTGATCTCGTGAAAAATTGGCGTTTCTGCGCTTTTACTTCTGGCGTAAGAGCCGTATATCCCCATGATCGCTCCTAGAATGAACCCGTATCGCCAAGTGAACTCGTCTACTCCCCAAGTTTTTGTGATAAAGATCGCTACGATTACTGACAACAGATTGCCAAAGACGTTGGACGCCATGACAACGCTGCCGATTATTCCAAGGCTTTTTTTAGAAAAATGTTCTATTATAAAGATAGCCGATCCACTTCCTTCTCCTCCTATACATATGCCTTGGACCATGCGCACGATAATGAGGATGATTGTTGCCGTTATTCCGAATTGGCTATATCCGGGCAGCACACCTATAGTGAATGTTGATAGAGCCATGCCAACAATGGAGATATTGAGGGAGATTTTTCTACCAAATCTATCGCCTATGTGCCCAAAGATCAAGCCGCCGAGAGGGCGCATGAAGAACCCAATTGCGAAAACAAGGAATGCCAATAAAATGCGATCAGACTCCGTATTCCCTGGAAAGAAAGTAGACCCGATGATTGGGGCAAAAATCGCATACATCCCAAAATCATAGTACTCGACTACGTTACCCAATATTGCGGGAACGATAACTCGTCTCTTCTGTGTCATTTATGGCCTGTTAGTTTTTACACGAAATCCATTATTTCACAAAACGAGTAAAATGCAACGGCTATTCTTTTGGCGCGGTATGTCCACAAAGAATTTATCCGAGAATGAGTTTGTCAGGAGTCGGATAAGTATTTATACTTTTCTCGATTTTGGCTGGGATGTGGTGATAGTGTGGTCTTGCTTCTTTTTGGTGCTTTTTATGCGCGTCTTCTTTTCTTCTTTTGGTATAAGACCATCTTTATGGATTGTGTGATGGGTTTGTGGAGAGGGATGATCAGAGAGTATCTCGTCACTATATTTTGCGAGGCTATAAAAAAGCCTCTTCATTTTTGAGATGGAGTCTCTGAAAAATTTCATGAATCTGAGTGTTTCTTTGGGGCCAAAAATAGCGATTACCAATAGGAGTACGACTAGTATTTCCGAAAAAGAGATATCTGAAAACATTTTTACTATGTCTAACTGAGTAATAAATTATACCTTTTTATGAGCGCGTCTGTATCTTTTAACGAATAGGGGCTATTCGAATCTATCGCTCCATTTTTGAACGCTACTCAATATCGATTGTCTGATTAAACCAATTCCATCCCGAGTTCTGCTGCTGCTCATTATAGTTTCGTAATCAGCACCATCTTGTGTACTCATAAATTTCGGTGGTAGAATTTTTTGATTAGTTTTGAGATCTTCGACAACATTCTCTGGAACTTTATCGATTTTTGTAAAGATAAGTTGGAAAGGGATCCTATTTTTGTTTAAGGAATCGATAACAAGTGTGTCGATAGGCATAATTGATCGTCTTGCGTCTATTAAGAGGAGTAGTTTTGCCAATTGTGCTCTGCTGGAGAGATATTGCCACGCCAGATCCTGTGATGCCAGCGCGATGTCCTTTGAGGTTTTGGCGTACCCATACCCAGGTAAATCGACTAACATGAATATTTCGTCCAGAAGGAAAAAATTCAGTTGCTTTGTTCGTCCAGGTGTTTGCGAAACTATGGCTAAATTCTTAGAGTTTGTTAAGGCGTTGATCAGGCTCGATTTTCCTGAATTAGACCGGCCAATTACCGCGATTTCTGGTAAGCTTGTCTTTGGTATAGCGTCGTATGTGTTTGCTCCGTATACAAACTTTGCTTTAGCAAACGTTTTTATGTTGAATTTTGTCATTTTTATATGAAGGTTTGTTTACTACATTCTATATAGAAATTTTACGTTATTTTCGAATTCGATTGTTTTAGCCTCTCCTTTGAACAGGGCTCGTTCAGAGTGTATTGATACGTGTTCTGCATTGAAGTTGACATTTTGCGATAGGATGATCGATGTTTCTGGGTAATTAATGACGATGCTCTCCGCATCTAGAGAGTATGAACTTGTGCATAGTGGGTGAAATGCTCTTTTTATACATCCTTTCGCCATGACATCCCCATGTATTTTCATTATATGCGATCCAAGATTTAATTGGGCTTCATTGGCGACAAAACTCAGTGTAATTTCGGGCGTTAAAGAAAGCGTCGAGTTAATCCCCTTTAGATGGAGCTGGTCCAATTGTTGTGCGATTTTCGTTGCGTCTATTTTTGTTGCGTTTATGGAGAATTTTTGATCTTTGCTAGTGACTCCATGATAAGTCACCTTATCCATCGTGTTGATTAGCGTATCCGTTTCTGGGATTGACCTTGGCATTTCGCCAGATCTTGGGGAGGGGCCGCTTGCATCTTCTGTTCCTTGTTTGGAGTTACTGAGCATGAAAATGATGGTTGTTAACAGGAATGAAATGCATGATAAAAGGGCTTTTTCTAGGGGCTTCATTTTTGTATGATTGCCAGAATGCTAGTCCACTGTATAGCGTTAACAGCAATACTACACAACAGAATAAACTACAATATATGTGGTATATTTTATGTGGATTATTTGACGAACAGGTGATATATTAGTGGACAGAGTTTTGAGTAACAGTATTTTTATGTTGCGTTATGGCAAAGAAAGCCTCTGGTTCAAAGAATAACATCAATGCTCGTGGAGAAAAACCAAAGCCGAGAATGCTTGATGGGAAGCCCACTATCCCGTTTTTCTATTATGGAAAAAGAGTGGGGCACTCTAATTATATGGCGGCTAAATTCGAAGGTGGGGAGATAGCTGTTGATAGGGACGGAAAACCGGTAAGATATAATGCTATCGCCGGAGATATCTCGGATGTCGCTTAGTGACTAAGTTTGTCGTGGGCTCCTTGGTGCGTACGATGATGATTCGGGCATTGAAGACTGGGGACAAAGTGCTTGACTGGGGGATCGATTGTATGCTAGCTTGGCCCGGGCCGTCGGGGTGGCAAACCCTGGAAACTCGTTTTAGATAATAGTTTTTGTTGTAACTTATGCCGACAGTAAATCAGTTAGTAAGGTATTTGAGGAAAAGTAAGGTCGTCGCAAAAAAAACCCCGGCGTTGTTGGAATGTCCGCAGCGCAGGGGGGTATGTACTCGTGTTTATACTACAACGCCTAAAAAGCCTAATTCGGCTTTGAGGAAGGTTGCTAGGGTTCGTTTGACCAGTAATTACGAGGTGACGTCCTATATTCCGGGTGTTGGGCATAACTTACAGGAGCATGCTTCTGTATTAATAAGGGGGGGGCGCGTTAAGGACTTGCCTGGTGTGAGATATCATATTGTTCGCGGAGCTTTAGATTTGCGTGGGGTAGAGAAGCGCAAACAGAGCCGATCAAAATATGGGGCAAAAAAGAAATAGTGATGGGCTGGGTCTTGGGCCTATAAAAATCTTATGCCGACATTGGCTTCTGGAAGTGAATAAGGGCTCGAGTTGGTCATGGTATACGTTTGTGGGATAGATGTTGGTTGATTTAATAATTATATAGAGTCAAATAGGACGAGTATGGCGAGAAGGAATAGAGCGGAAAAGCGGGTTATAGCTCCAGATCCGGTGCACAAGCATGTGGTACTGGCCAAGTTTATTAATTGCGCTATGTACGGAGGGAAGAAAGCTGTTGCTGAAGCAATCGTTTACAGTGCGTTGGAGCAATTCTCCAGTAAGGCTGGGGTGAATCCGGTGGATGGCTTCGAGAAGGTCATTTCAAGTGTTCGTCCAATGATTGAAGTGAGATCCAAAAGAGTCGGTGGCGCGACTTATCAAGTGCCGATGGAGGTAAGCGCTGAGCGTGGAGTTGCCATGTCTATACGGTGGATCATAAAGTCAGCCAGAGCTCGTTCGGGCAAAAGTATGTCTGACAAATTAATCGGCGAATTTTTTGATGCATATAATGGTAAAGGGGCTTCAGTGAAACGGCGTGATGATATGCACAAGATGGCTGAAGCTAACAGAGCTTTTGTCCATTACAGGTGGTAGTAATTCAATAAAAAAAGTGAGGTGGTATGGGGAGAGTCCTGTATCAAAAATAACGCAAATTGAAATAAATATGGGTGAAAGAGGTTTATGAGGGAGGTGGACATAAAATTGTGCCGTAACATAGGTATTATGGCGCATATAGATGCAGGCAAAACAACGACAACTGAGAGGATTCTCTATTATGCGGGAAAGTCTCATAAAATAGGCGAGGTTCATGATGGTAGCGCTACTATGGATTGGATGGTCCAGGAGCAAAAACGTGGTATCACCATTACTTCTGCGGCGACTACCGTTGCTTGGAAGGGGCATAAAGTTACAATTATCGACACCCCTGGTCACGTAGACTTTACCATAGAGGTTGAGCGCTCTCTTCGGGTTTTAGATGGAGCTGTCGCAGTTTTTGACGGCGTTTCCGGTGTGGAGCCTCAATCAGAAACTGTCTGGAGACAAGCCAACAAATATCGTGTTCCTAGGTTGTGCTTTATTAACAAGATGGATCGTGTGGGGGCGGACATGATGAGGTGCGTTGGCATGATAAAGGATCGGCTATATGCAAAGCCGGTGTTGCTACAGCTTCCCATAGGAATTGAGGATCAGTTGCAGGGCGTGGTAGATCTGGTTACAATGAAAGCCATTAGATGGCGAGGAGACGATCTAGGTGCTCAGTATGTGGTTGAGGAGATCCCTCAAGATATGTTCGAAGAAGCTAAGCGTTATAGGACCCAGATTGTTGATGATGTTGCCGATCTTGATGACGAAGTGATGGCTAAGTATCTGGCCGGAGAAGAGATTACGGTCGATGAGATCAAGTTGTGTGTCCGTAAAGGAACTATATCGAACACAATAGTTCCGGTGTTATGTGGAAGTTCATTTAAAAACAAAGGCGTACAACCCTTGTTAGATGCGGTTGTGGATTATTTGCCAAGTCCAGTAGATATTTTGCCGGCCATCGGTATTAATACGAAGACTTCCGAGGAGGTTACGATTGTTCCATCTGATACAGAGAAATTTGTTGGCCTAGCGTTTAAAATCATGAATGATCCATTTGTTGGGTCGTTGACATTTGTGCGTATTTATTCAGGGGTCTTGCGGTCTGGTACTGGTGTGATTAATACTACAAAATCTTCAAAAGAGCGCATTGGTAGAATGCTCTTGATGCATGCTAATAACAGGGAAGATGTCAAGGTGGCCTTTGCCGGAGACATTATTGCTCTTGCTGGTTTGAAGGGTACGACAACTGGGGACACTCTTTCTGAAGAGGGATATCCCATGATATTAGAGAAGATGGAATTTCCTGAGCCAGTTATTGAGGTTTCAGTGGAGCCAAAAGTTGCCGCAGATCAAGAGAAAATGGCAATTGCAATATCGCGTTTAGCCGCAGAAGATCCCTCTCTTCGGGTAAAAGTTGATCCAGAGACCAATCAAACTATTTTGGCTGGGATGGGAGAGTTGCATCTAGAAATTACTGTTGACAGGATGAGAACAGAATTTAAGGTTGAGCCAAATGTTGGAGAGCCTCAAGTGGCGTATCGCGAAACCATTACTCAGGCACATGAGGTCGATTATATTCACAAGAAACAAACTGGTGGTGCGGGGCAATACGCCAAGATGAAGGTCATCTTTAGTCCGCTTGAACCTGGTTCTGGATACCAATTCGAGAGTAAAATTGTCGGAGGCGCGATTCCAAGGGAATACATACCAGCTATTGAAAAGGGTATAGGGGATGCGAGTAAATCTGGGATCGTTGCTGGATATCCAATGATTGATTTTAAGGCTACTGTTGTAGATGGAAGTTATCATCCTGTAGATTCTAGCGCTCTAGCATTTGAAATCGCTTCAAAGGGGGCATATAGAGAAGGTATGGCGAAAGCATCTCCTAAATTACTAGAGCCCATAATGAAGGTTGAGGTTTGGACTCCACAAGAGTTCATGGGGGATGTAATAGGGCATCTGAATAGCTTAAGGGGCCAAATTTTGGGGATGGAATTGCGTAATAATGTTCAGGTTATTGATGCGGAAGTCCCGCTGGCGAAAATGTTTGGGTACGTAAATGCTTTGCGATCAATGACTCAAGGTCGAGCACATTATACAATGCAATTTAGTCATTATCAGCATGTTCCACAATATGTGGCGGATGAAATTGTATCAAAAAACAAGTGATATATAGGTAAGAGAGATGAAGTTTAGCAGGAATAAGCCGCACTTAAACATAGGGACGATAGGACATGTTGATCATGGTAAGACGACGTTGACTGCGGCATTAACGAAGTATTTTAGCGAGA
>Ga0247840_10002707_pt1 | contig 31078 bp, 21 predicted proteins | sample LaCruzMarch2015__FD_192404 | JGI IMG/M metagenome (GOLD analysis project Ga0247840, IMG submission 192404) | Freshwater microbial communities from meromictic Lake La Cruz, Castile-La Mancha, Spain - LaCruzMarch2015_17m | ecosystem: Environmental > Aquatic > Freshwater > Lake | place: Spain...
CCTTTGTGGATCAGGTCATCCACGGCGACCTGCCCTGTCCGCTGTGTTTGTTGCAACGGGCGGGCTTTGTGCTGGCCGGCTTTGGCTTGGCCCTGAATCTGGCCTGCGGGCCGCGAGCCAGCCATTACGGCGTGGTGATCCTCGGCGCCGCGGCCGGCGGTGCGGTGGCCCTGCGTCAGGTCTTGCTGCACATCGTGCCGGGCACGGGCGCCTACGGGGAGCCGTTTCTGGGGTTGCACTTCTATAGCTGGGCGGCGCTGCTGTTCGGGTTGATCATTGTCGGCACGGCCGTCCTGCTGCTGTTCGACGGCGGTTTCAGCCGCTCGGACGACCGCCTCGGTGATCAGTCGGCAGGCGCGGGGCGCCTGGGCTTGCTGGCCTTGGTGCTCTTCACCCTGATGGTGTTGGCCAATATCCTGTCGACCGCCCTCGAGTGCGGGGTCGGTCTCTGCCCGGACAATCCCACGAACTACGAATGGCTCACCCCGCTGCCGCGCACGTCCTAGGTCGATCGGGACCCCGGCAGCGGATTGATCCGACGACGATCCGCTTCCAGAGGTTAGAATGCCTGCAAAGGCAATAACCCTCACGGTCGCAGGCAGACTTTCTCGATGAATCAGTTCACCAAAGACGAGGCGCTGGAGCGCGACGTCAAGCTTTTCACGGCCCTGTTGGGCGAGGTCCTGCGCGAGCACAGCCGCAAGCGCGTCCTGGTGATCGTGGAGCGCTTGCGCGACGGCTTCATGCAGTTGCGCGAACAGGAAGATGCGGCGGTGCGCGACCGGCTGATGAAGCGTATCGACGGGCTGGACGCCCAAACCCTCTCGGAGGTGATCCGCGCCTTCACCATCTATTTCGGGCTGGTGAATACGGCGGAGGAACTCAACGCCTATCTCTACCGCATGGATCGGATCAGCTCCGGTGAACGGCTCTGGATCGGCTCACTCGACGACACCGTGCGCCAACTGCACGCCGACGGGGTGAGCGCGGAGAACTTCCAGAGCCTGCTCGACCATCTGGTTTACCTGCCGGTGTTCACGGCGCACCCGACCGAGTCCAAGCGCCGCACGGTCATGGACACTTTCCGGCGCATCTTCCTGATCGCCCAGGGGCTGCATCGCGAGCGGCTCAACGAGGAAGAACTGGAGGAACAACTCCAGGCGATCCTGACCGAGATCCAGATTCTGTGGAAGACCGATGAGGTGCGGGTCCATAAACCTCAGGTTACCGATGAGGTCAGCCAGGGTCTGCATTATTTCCGCGAATCCCTGTTCAAGGCGGTCCCGGAGCTCTACCGCTATCTGGAGAAGGCGATCCGCCGCACCTATGGGCCGGCCAGCGGGATCCGGGCACCGAGCTTCATCCGCTTCGGGTCCTGGATCGGCGGCGACCGCGACGGCAACCCCTTCGTCAAGCCCGAGACCACGGAACTGGCGGTGCGCCTGCACCACGAACTGGTGCTTGAGGAATACCAGCGGCGGGTGGAGGGGTTGCGGCGGATGCTCAGCCACTCGGTGCCCATGTGTGCGCCCTCGCCGGCCTTTCTGGATAGCCTGGACGCCGATGAGGACTACTGGCTCAACACCATGGGCGAGAGCCTGCGCCGCCATGTCAACGAGCCTTATCGGCGCAAACTCGCCATCATGGCGCATCGGCTCGCCGCCAATCTGGCGCGGGTGCGTGCGCGGATTCGCGGTGCGCACCACGAAGTCCTGCCGGCGGGCTACAACGGCGATCGGGAGTTCCTGACCGACCTCTATCTCATCCGCGACTCACTGATTCACCACGGCGACGCGAACGCCGCGGCCGGTCCCCTGCAGGACCTGATCCGGCTCGCCGAGGGGTTCGGTTTCCATCTGGTCCACATGGACTGCCGCCAGGAGTCCACCCGCCACACCCAGGCGGTGACTGAACTCTTCGCTCGCCAGTCGGGTGCACCCTATTACCAGGCGTTTGACGAGGACCAGCGGTTGATGGCCCTGGCCGAGGCGATTGCCCACCCGCACCCCTTCATCGTCGACAAGGCGACCCTGACCCCGGAGACGCGCGAGACGCTGGAAACCTTCGAGGTCATGGCCCGCATGCGCGCCGAGATCGGCGCCGGCTGCTTCGGCCAGTACGTCATCTCGATGACGCACGCCGCCAGCCATGTGATGGAGGTCATGCTGTTGGCACGTCTCGCCGGACTGGCCGGGCGCGACCGCGACGGCTGGTTCTGTCACATCCAGATTTCACCGCTGTTCGAGACCATCGAGGATCTGGGCCATATCCAGGGGGTCATGTCCACCCTGTTCGACAATCCCACCTATAGCGCCTTGCTCAAGGCTTCCGGGAATCGCCAGGAAGTCATGCTCGGCTACTCGGATTCCTGCAAGGATGGCGGCATTCTGTCTTCCAGTTGGAGTCTCTACGATGCGCAGCGCAAGGTGATCGCGCTGGCGGACGATCGGCAGGTGTCCTGCCGCATTTTCCACGGTCGCGGCGGCACCGTTGGCCGCGGCGGCGGCCCGACCCACGAGGCGATTCTGGCCCAACCGGTCGATACGGTGCATGGTCAGATCAAATTCACCGAGCAGGGCGAGGTGCTGTCCTACCGCTACGCCAATCCGGAGACTGCCCGCTACGAGCTGATCATGGGGATCAGCGGGCTCATCAAGGCCAGTCGGTGTCTGATCGAACCGCTCACGGAGGATCGCAACGATTATTTGGGAATCATGGACGAGCTCGCGCGTTACGGCGAGGAGGCCTACCGCAAGATGGTGCACGAGACGCCGGGGTTCATGGATTATTTCTATGAGTGCACGCCGCTCGATGCGATTGCTTTGTTGAACATCGGCTCGCGGCCGTCGCACCGTAAGCCGGGCAACCGGACGCTGTCATCCATCCGCGCCATTCCCTGGGTCTTCGGCTGGGGCCAGTCCCGCCTGACCCTGCCGGCCTGGTTCAGCGTGGGTCAGGCCTTGGAGCGCTGGCGCGGCAGCGATGTGCAGCGGCTGGCCAAGCTCCAGCGCATGTATCACGAGTGGCCCTATTTCCGGGCCCTGTTATCCAATACCCAGATGGCCCTGTTCAAGGCCGAGATGCACATTGCGCGCGAGTACCTGCGTCTGGCGCAGGATCGCCCCCGCGCCGAGATCATCTACGGGTTGATCGAGGCGGAATACGAGCGCACCCGCACCCAGGTGCTGAATGTCGCCGGGCTGCGCGGGCTCATGGAAGAAACACCGGAACTGGCGCAGTCGCTGTCCCGTCGCAATCTCTATCTGGACCCTCTGAACCATATCCAGGTCGCGGCCCTGGCCCGCTATCGCGGCGAAACCGACGAGACCAAGCGCGAGGAGTGGCTCGACCCGCTGCTGCGCTCCATCAATGCCATTGCGGCGGGGATGCGCAATACCGGGTGATCCTTACTGGACTGGCTCAGGTTGTCAGTGAACGGCTCCTGACCGTTATCTGAGCATCAGGCCGAGTTCGTACTCCAGGTTGTAGTGGCCGAACACCAGATTCGCCTCGCGGCTGAGGTCTTCGAAGAGGTCCAACGGGTCTTCCCCGGCCGAGATGCGCTCACGCACCATCGCCTCCAGGATGTCTTTGAAACTTTGTTTCATCGCAAATCTCCGGAAGGAATCAGGACTCGCGGGCCACGCAGGCAGCGCGAACGCGGCGCCTGGTCCCGCGTACCACGAAGGCGGGTCTGGTCGACGCCTTCGCTCACTGAACAGTGTAGCACCCGATCGGCCGATGTGTGCCGGGGGGTAGGCGATCACCTGGCCGGCGCGGGGCGCACGGCTCAGGGTCGCTGCCGCGGTTCGTCGGTAAGGCTTTTCCTGGCCGCTGATGGCGGTTCTCTGCCGACTCGGCGTTGTGTTCGCGGTCGCCGCGCACTACCCTCGCGCCTGAATCACTCTCACCACGAGCCCAGGTCCCGCAGTTGGAATGAAGCCCCTCTTTGTATTGCACAGCCATGGCCGCGGCGGGGCCGAGACCCATCTGTTCGACTTGGCGCAGATCTTGAGTCGCCGGGGGCACGCGCCGGCCTATGCCGGACCCGCGGAGTCCTGGCTGATGGAGCGCTTTCGCGCGGCCGGTTTTCCCGCCGACGACCTGCCGATGCACGGGTTCTATGACCCGGTCTCGATGCTGCGGCTCGCCTGGATCGCGCGGCGCCGCGGTGCCGATCTGATCCACGGGCACCTGACCCGCGGCGCCAGGTATGCCGGCATCGGCGGGCGTCTGGCCGGGTTGCCGGTGGTGGCGACCGCCCACTCCACCAACGCGGGCAAGCATTTCGGCCGTGCCGATCGACTGATCGCGGTGAGTGGCGCCGTCCAGCGCTTTCTGGTTCAACAGGGCTATGACGCGCAGCGGATCAGCGTGGTCTATAACGGTGCCGCGGACCCGCTGACGCGCCAAGTGCAGTCGACGCTTCGGCCAAGGTTACATCTGCCTGCCGACGCGATCCTGTTCGGTGTTCTGGCGCGTTTCCTGCGCGACAAGGGCCAGGACGTAGCGATCTCGGCACTGGCGCACTGCGATCCACGGGTCCATTTGGCCCTGATCGGGGACCCGGCAACCCTCTGGGGCTTGGCGATGCGGGAGCAGGCGCGAACCGCGGGCGTCGCCGGACGTGTGCACTTCTTGGGATTCAGCGACACGGCGCCCCAGTTGATCCGCGAACTCCATGGATTGCTTGTTCCCTCGCGCCGTGAAGCCTTGTCACTCGCGCTCATCGAGGCCGCGGCGGCCGGATTGCCGGTGATCGCCGCGCGGGTCGGGGGCATTCCGGAGGTGGTGGTGGATGAGGAGACCGGTCTGCTGGTGCCGAGTGAGGACGCGGCGGCGCTGGCCGCGGCCATGGGTCGGCTGGCCGCGAATCCGGCGCTGCGCGCCCGGCTCGGGTCCAACGGACGCAGCCGGTTCCTGCGGCAGTTCTCATTGGAGACCATGGCGGATGGTGTCGAAGCCGTGTACCGGCAGGCGCTGGCCGGGGCCCGGCGATGAGCGGCATCTCGATCCTGATGTATCACCAGGTGGGCGACTTCCGACGCATCCGGACGCATCGTGCCGTCTATTGCCATCAGCGGCGCTTCGCCGCCCAGATGGCGCTGCTCAAGCGGCTGCGGTGCAGCGTGCTGACCATGGATCAAGTCCAGGCGTGCCTGTCCGGTGCCTGTCCGGTGCCGCCGCGGGCAGTAGCTATCACCTTCGACGATGGCTATGAGAACTTCTATGCGTTCGCCTTGCCCTGGCTGCAGCGCTACGGGTTCAGGGCCACGGTCTATGTGGTGGCAGGCCTGGTCGGCCGGTCGGCGCACTGGCTCCAGGCCGACGGGTTGCCCGATGCGGTGCTGATGGACGCCTCGCGGCTGCGCGAGATCCGCCGCGCCGGCATTCAGGTGGGTTCTCATGCCTTGAGTCATGTGCCGTTGGCCGGGTTGTCCCCCCCGGCGCTGGAATCCGAGTTGTCGGGCAGTCGGCAGATGTTGGAGGACCTGCTCGGCGAGCCGGTCACTCACCTCTGCTACCCTTATGGCAGTCACGATCCGGCCGTGGTCGCGGCAGCGGCCGGTGCGGGCTATGCCACGGGCGTGACCTGCCTGCGGGCGCGGGCGACCAGCGCCTTCGATCCACTCGCCCTGCCGCGCAAGGCCATTTCGCTCGGCGATGATCGGTTGGGCTTCCTTTGGAAGCTCCTGGTCAAGCACCGGCCCAAGGGGTCGGCGGTGGTCCGCGCGCCGGACCGTGGAAAGTCTTGAATCCATCGATGTCCAATATGAAATTTCCCTACGGCTTGAGCGATTTCGCCACCCTGATCCAGGACGGCTATTGGTATCAGGATCGCACCGAGCGGATTGCGCTGTTGGAAGCGGCAGGGCGGCAACTGATCTTTATCCGGCCCCGCCGCTTCGGCAAGAGTTTGCTGCTGTCGATGCTGGAGCACTATTACGATCTCAATCGGGCCCAGGATTTCGATGCCCTGTTCGGCCGGTTGGCGATCGGCCAAAGCCCCACGCCGCTGCACAACCAGTATTTCGTGATGAAGTGGGATTTCTCGCTGGTTCAGGCGCAGGGGGACCTGCGCGAGATCGAGGCGGCGCTGCATCGGCATCTGAACGATTGTATCCAGGCGTTCGTGCTGCGTTATCGGGAGCAACTGACCGAGTTGGTCACGATACACCCGGAGAACGCCCTGTCGTCCTGGCAGTCGGTGCTGATGGCGGTCTCCCAAACGCCTCACAAGCTCTATCTGTTGATCGATGAATACGATAACTTCGCTAATGAGGTCTTGATGGCGGGGGCGCACTCCAGTCAGGCCCAGGACCGCTATCAGGCGCTGCTTTATGGCGAAGGGCTCCTAAAGACCGTGTTCAAGGCGGTCAAGGCGGGAGCCGGCGGCCTGGGATTGGACCGGGTCTTCATCACCGGTGTATCCCCGGTGGTACTGAGCGATATGACCAGCGGTTACAACGTCGGCGAGAGCATCTATCTGGAGCCCGACTTCAATGACCTGTGCGGCTTCACCGAGGCCGAAGTGGCGACCGTGCTGGATCACCTGGCGCAGGAGCGCGGCAACGACGGTGCGCCGGCCGTCTGGTCACCCGCCGCGGCGCTTGAGACCATGCGCACCTTCTACAACGGCTATCGCTTCAGCGAGGACGCCGTGGCGAGTCTCTACAATCCGACTCTGACGCTCTATTTTCTGAAGGCCCTGCAGCGGCATGGCGAGCCGCCGCGGCGGCTGTTGGATGAAAACCTGGCGATGGACCGCGGCAAGTTGATCTACATCGCCGACCTGCCGCACGGCGAGGCGCTGCTGGTGCAAGCGTTGAGCAGCGACGTGAGCGTGACGATCCCGGAATTGGCGCGGCGCTTCGGGGTGGCCGAGGTCTTGGCGGCAACCAAAGACCAGCCATTCATGGCCTCGCTGCTCTACTACTTCGGTATCCTCACCATGGCGGGCGAGGGGGAACTGGGCAAGCTGATCCTGAAGATCCCTAACCTGGTCGCGCGCGCGCTCTATGTGGAACGGCTGCGTGAACGCTGGTTGCCGGACGCGGCCGAACGGGATTCGTCAAGTAATTCCCGATAGACCGCGAGATTCCCCTCCACCATTGCGTCAATGGAGAACTCCCGCGCCATCAGTGTCTGGCCCGCGGCACCCAGGGTGCGGCGGCGTTCGGGGTCAGCGAGCAGCGCGGCAACCGCGGCGCCCAGGGCGGCCGGGTCCCCCGGGGTGACCAGTACACCGTTTTCCCCGTCGCGCACCGCCTCCGGAATGCCTCCGGCACGGCTGGCGACGATCGGCACCCCGGCGCTGGCCGCCTGAAGCAGCGCGACGCCAAGGCCCTCCATCAGGGCCGGGTGCACCAGCAAGTCGATACAGGGAAGCAAGTCGTCCAAGTCCGTGCGAAAGCCCGCCAGTGTCACCTGCCCGGCGACCCCCAGGGCCCGTGCCTCCTGGGCGAGGTCTGCGGCCAGCGGACCCTGGCCGAAGAAGATCACTCGCAGATCCGGGTGCGCCGCGATCAGCGCCGGCAGTGCCCGCAGCAGGACGCGGTGTCCCTTGCGCTCGATCAATTGGGCGACCACGGCGATCCAGGGTCCGTCTGCCGGTATGCCGAGCCGCTGCGCCGCCGCGGCGCGGTCGCCGGGCCGGGCATAGCGCTGCCAGTCGACCGCGCTGCGCACCACCCGCAGCTTGTCGGCCGGCAGCCCGCCCGCGGTCAGCACCCGCCCGATCTCCTGCGAGATGGCGATCACCCGATCATGCAGCCGGTATTTGAGATGCACCAGCCAGGCTGCTTCCGGGTTATCCACCCGCCTGGTATGGACCACCGACACCCCGGCCAGACGCCCCGCGATCCCGCCCATCACGTCCGCGCCGATGCGGCTGTGCAGGTGAATCAAATCCGGCGCGCCCGTGCGGATCAGCCGTAGCAGGCGCGGCACCAGCAGCAGGTCCGCATCGCCGTGCATGGGCAGCCCATGAACCTGGGCGCACGACGCCGCGGCGGCGCCCAGGTCGCAGTCGCGCGGACAGGCGAGCAGGTTCTCGTGTCCGCGGGCGTGCAGTCCCCGGATCAGGTGCAAGACCTGGAAGGCCCCGCCATAGAGGTGCCGGCCGCCCTCGACGTGTAGGACCCTCACGGCGCCTGACCGATGATCTGGCGGGCGGCGGCCAGCACCTCGCCCACGCGGATCTCACGCATACAGGTGAAGGCCCCGTCGCAGGTGGGTCGGCGCTTGCAGGGGGAGCAGGGCCGCCGGTGATAGAGCACCCGGGCGTTGGCGCGCGTCGTGTCGGTATAGGGGCAGGTGGAGCCGAACAGCAGCACGGACGGGGTGCCGTGGGCGATGCCCATGTGGCTCAGGCCGGTGTCCACCCCCACCAGGAGTGCGGCGCGGTCGATCAGCGCGGTGGCCTCGCTCAGGCTGGTCTGGCCCGCGAGGTTGACCAAGGGGTTGTCTGCCCCATCGGCCGTCCCATCGGCCACCCCGGCCGCATCGCTGATCCGATCCGCGGCCTCCCGGTCGCCCGGACCGCCCAGCAGCACCGGGATCAGCCCCAGGTCGGCGCGCAGGCGCCAGGCCAGGTCGGCCCAGCGGTCCTCGAACCAGTGTTTCTGCGGTCGGGTGGTGAACGGGCACAGGGCCGCGAAGCCACTGGTCAGTCCCTCCCGCACCAGCGTCTCATCGGCCGTGGTCGCGGCTGCCGCGTCGTAGTGAACGGCCATCGCGAAGTCGGCGGTGGGCAAACCCAGCATCCGCGCCAGATGCAGGTACTCGGAGCCGATGCGCCGCGGGTCCCCGCCGCGGTCAACCGTGCGGGTCATGAGCCAGGCGCTGCCCTCCCGCGAGCCCAGGCCGACCCGCTCCCGCGCGCCGGACAGGCGGGTCAGGAGCCCGCTCTTGGCGAGTCCCTGCAAGTCCAGGGCAAGATCGAAACGCCCCTCGTGCAGCGTTTCACGCATGGCTGATATTCCCCTTCTCAATTGGCCGAACCGACGTTCACGCCACAGCCGCCGCCAGTGGCCCATGGGGCAGACGATCACCTCGTCCAGGTCCGGATGGCGGTCGAGCAGCGCCCGGCACTCCGGCTGGACCAGCCAGGCGATGTGCGCTTGCGGGCTGGCGCGGCGCAGGGCCGCGATCAGTGGCGAGGCGAACACGATGTCGCCGATGGCGGAGAGGCGCACCAGCAGGATACGGGCGTTCGGGGCGATGGTGAGGGGGTGGTCCGGCGTCATGATACCGGTACGCGTGTTCCGTTAATACAGGCTTGCCCATGGCAGATCAGGGGGTCAATGTGGATTCTCTGTTCCCAAGTCATGGTTGTCTCCGGTTCCAGCCGCAGACGGCCCGCACAGCGGACCCTACGGTAACACGGTGACCTGTAGGGTCCGCTATGCGGACCGACGACCCCGCGGATCGCACGGTGGCCGGGCTTATGACCAAGGTCGGCAGCGCGGATGCGGCCCGACCGCTCTCGGCCAACCGGGATCAGCGCGCGGCTTTGCGCGCATCCAGCGCCATGAAGAGATAGGACCAGCCATTGAAGATCAGTTCAATGGCGACGAACAGGCCGATCACCCACATGCCGGACTCCGGCCATTGGCCCAGGATCATGCCGCCCAGCACGATAGACACCAGGCCCGAGAGCGCCACCCAGAACCAGCCCGCCGCCGCCGGCCTTAGCTGGAAGGCCATGATGATGCGTACCAGACCGACGGCGATCAGGATGCCGGCCAGCACCAGGGTGAGGACGACCGAGGCACGCGCCGGGTCCATGATGATGTCGACCCCGGCCGCGATGTACAGCAGGGCGATCAGCACATGCCAGAGCACCGACTTCCAGCCCTTGCAGGTGAAGGCATGGACCAGTTGAAAGAGTCCGGCGGCGAGGATCAGGACCCCGAAGAACAGGACGCTCGCCAGGGTCAGCATGAAGGTCATGTAGAACCCGGCGGTGCCCAGGATGATCGAAAGGATGCCCAGGGCCAGCAGCCAGCCCCAATGCTTCTGTACCTCGGCGGAAAAGGCACCCTGGACGGTCGCCGCGTTGCTTGCAGACATCATGTGTTCCTCTGTTGGTTGACTCGTCTTCGAAACTCGTAGGGTGTTCTATCTTATCTCGCAGGTCCGTGCTCGCTACGAGATACCATCCATGGCACTGGATTCCGGCATCCTGCCGGAATGACGTAGCAACTTAAGTTGGAATGGGATACTAGCGCATGGCCGCGTCCGGCTGCCGACGCCCCGCCTGGGCGACCAGCACCATCACCGCCGTCGATGCCAGCCGGGTGCGCACGGTGTCGGCGCGGCTGGTGAGCACGATGGGCACGCGCGCTCCCAGCACGATGCCCGCGCTGTCGGCCCCGGCCAGGTACTGGAGTTGCTTGGCCACCATGTTACCCGCTTCGAGATCCGGCAACAGCAGGATGTCGGCCTTGCCCGCCACCGGGGAGACGATCTTCTTGGTCCGGGCGGCCTCCTCGCTCACCGCGTTGTCGAACGCCAAAGGCCCGTCGAGGGTGCCGCCGGTAATCTGACCGCGGTCGGCCATCTTGCACAGCATGGCCGCGTCGATGGTCGCCTGCATCACCGGGTTGACGGTCTCGACCGCGGCCAGGATCGCCACCAGCGGCGTCGCGATGCCGAGCACTTGGGCGAGGTCGATGGCGTTCTGGCAGATGTCCACCTTGTCCCGCGCCGTCGGTGCGATGTTGATGGCGGCATCGGTCAGCAGGAGTAGCCGCGGATAGGTCGGAACATCCATCACGAACACGTGGCTGACCCGGCGCTCGGTGCGCAGTCCGGTGGCTCCATCGACGACCGCGGCCATGAGTTCATCCGTATGCAGCGAACCCTTCATCAGCGCTTCCAACTCCCCGGCGCGGACCATGGCCACCGCCTGCCGGGCCGCCGCATGGCTATGCTCGACATCGACGATGCGATAAGGCGTGAGATCCACGCCCTCGGCTGCCGCGACGGCGCGGATTTTGGCCGCGGGCCCAACCAGCACCGGCGCGATGAGACCGCGTTTGGCCGCCTCGATCGGCCCCAGCAGCGCGTCGCGGTCGCAGGGATGAACGATGCCGCACAGGACCGGCGGCAGCCCCAGGCAACGGGCGAAGAGCGGTGCGAAGCCGTCGTTACGCCGCAGGATCACCTCGGGCGTGGCGATGTCCGAATAACGCAGTCGCGCTGTCGGTGCGGCGACCGTGCTGGTGCCCGACACCAGCGTCTCGTCGCCCCGCCGCACCTGACAGTCGAAAACAATCTGGTGACCGTCCGGACGTTTCTCCAGCGCGGTCACGGTGCCCACCAGTTCGTCGCCCACGGTCAGATCGCCGCAGAAGCGCAAGTCTTGCGCCAGGATGCGCGTGCCGGGGCCGGGCAGCCGCCGGTTGAGCATACCGGACACCAGGGCCTCGGCACTCACCGCCTCCACGATCAGTTCGGCCGCGGGGGCCGCGGCGTCGAGATGGAAGGGGTCGAGGTCGCCGGAGACCAGCGTCAGCGCTTCGACATCGGCGCGGCTCAGGCGGCGGGTGACGGTCAGTGTGGCCCCAACCGGGATTTCGTCGTAGGTCTGATTGGTGTAGGAATCCATGTTCGGCCTTTGGTATTCACACGGATGGGACCGCTTCGGGAACGGGCCGGGATGTGCGGCAGCCGTCCGGCCGCCCGGAGTGCGCGCGGGGCAGTCCGGGCGTGATCGCGGACATGCGGAAAATCATACACCGATGGTGGGTTGTACGCATCCGTCAAAACCGACTCCCATCGCCGGGCTCAGGGGGCGTTTGGACCGGCAGCAGCCGCGTGCCCGCCGACAGCGGCCGCACCAGCGGTTTCAGGCGGCGTAGTCCGGCGGGGAGGGCGGCCAGGGCGGCTTCGGCCTCGGCTTGGGTGGGATAGTCGCCCAGGAGCAGGGCATACCAGTCCTTGCCCCGATGGCGGCCTTTCAGCGTCCGCACCTGTCCGAACAGTCCGTGCTGTTGCGCGAAGGTGGTGAGGCCCGCATCGCTGTATACGGTCAGGAGCTGGATGGCGAAGCGGGGTTGGTCCTGGACCAGCGGAACCGGGGATGAGGCGGGGGTTACGGCGCCGGACGGAACACTCCGGTCCTCGCTCGTCGTTCCCGCCAAGGGCGTGGCCGGCGTGATCCCAGGCGCGGAGACCGTCAGTCGTTCCAGCCCGAGCAGCGCGATCAGGATGAGCCCCGCGGCCAGGACCCGGCGCTCCGGCCGGTGTGGCGACGGCGGAGGATGATCCCCCTGGGCGAGCAGCAGGCTATAGATTGGCCGGCCGCCCAACCCCTCGGCGGTGAAGGTGGCACTGAGACAGGTGAGGATGATCGGCAGGACCAGCGCGTTGGCACCGGTCAGCTCGATGACCAGGATGATCCCGGTCAAGGGGGCGCGCACCGTGGCGGCGAACAAAGCCCCCATCGCCGCCACCGCGAAAATTTCAGGACTCAGGCCGAGCCCCGGGGCCAGCCAGGTCACCAGATGGTGAAAGGCCGCCCCGCCAATGGTGCCCAAGGCGAGCAGGGGGGCAAAGATACCGCCCGGCAGCCCGGCGCCATAGCTGCCCACCGTGGTCAGCACGCGCACCGCCAGCAGCATCAGCAGGAACAGCGCGCCCTGGTGTCCCCGGAGCAGCGACTCCACCAGCCCCTCGCCGCCGCCCATCGCGTCAGGTGCGAACCAGAGCAAGGCTCCCAGCGCCATCCCCAGGGCGCTGGTCGTGAGGAAGGCGTGCCCCTCGCGCAGGGCGCGAAACCGCCGTACCGAGCCCAGCAGCAGCGCGTTGAAAAGCACGCCCAAGGCACCGATCAGCACCCCCAGCACCAGGAACAGGGGCAGCGCGGATAAGGGCGCCGTTTCCACTGGCGCCATCGGCAGTGACGGTCCCTGCCCAAGGAGCCAGCCGCTGACCACTACCGCCAAACAGCAGGCCAGGATGACCGACTGCAGGGCGGCGAAGCTGAACTCGAAGTGCTCCCGCAATTCCTCGGTGACGAAGACGATGGCCGCCAGCGGGGCATTGAAGGCGGCGGCGAGTCCCGCCGCCGCGCCGGCCGCGATCAGCGAACGGCCTTGTCGCTGATCCAGGCGCAGCCGCTCGGTCGCCAGTTGGCCCAGCGCGGCGCCCATGTGGACCGTGGGTCCCTCGCGTCCCAGCACCAGACCGGAGCCGACCGCCAGCACCCCGGCGACGAACTTGACCGGCAGCACCCGCTGCCAGCGTAGGGCGCGCGCACCGGCGAGGATGGCCTCCACCTCCTGGATACCGCTGCCGGCGGTCTCCGGAGCAAACCGGCGGACCAGCCACAGGGCGGCGCTCAGCACCAGGGCACCCAGGCCCATCAGGACCAGCCAACCCGGCACCGGTGCCGACTCCAAAACGGTGCGCAACAGGTCCCGGCTCTGATCGGCCTGATCGAGCAGGGCATGGAAGGCGGCGCCGACCAGCCCGGCGAAGGCACCGACCAGGGCCGCGGCCGGATAAATCCGCCAGTCGACTCGAGCCGTGGTCTGCTGGTCGCTCATCATGCGGTCTGCGTCAGGTCCGCTCCGCGCGCAAGCCCCGGATCTGGTCCGCGCTCAATCCGGTCTTTTCCGCCAGCAACTGGTCGTCGGCGATCACGTCCAGCAGACTCTGGGCAATGCGCAGACGCGCTTCATCGCCCAGTCGAAACTGATCAAGCGGCGGTGACGGATCATAACGGTGCTCCCGTACGGCGACCTGTCCGGCCGCGATGACACTGGCGCTGCCGGGTCTGATCAGAAGCGCGGCCTAGCAGCCTGTCGGACTTAGCCCCTAGGATAAGGGCATGAGTCAACAACAAGGCTTTTTGTTGCTCCACAATCTAACGTAAGGTGATTTCCGCGAACAATCCAACCCGTAGGAGCCCGCTTGCGGGCGACGGGTGGGGGCACAATGACGCGATTCCGGCAGGTCACGTCGCCCGCAAGCGGGCTCCTACGGAGCTTGATTCTTGATAGCGTCTTATTCGGAAATCGCCTAAAGTCCGACAGGCTGCTAGCCGTCCTGGCGCAGGGTTTTCAGGTCGAGCACAGACGCATTGACACGGGAGATATAAGACGCGATGGTCAGCGAGTGATTGGCGAAGACCCCGTAACCGTCGCCGTTCAGCACGATCGGACTCGACATCGTCTGGATCGCGCCCTGCAGATCGCGAATGATCTGCGCAACCAGTGACTGGGCACTCTTCGCTTCCAGGATGTCCCGGAAGTCTATGGCAATCGCCTGCATGACATGTAATAAAGCCCAACTGTAGCCGCGTGTGCAATAGAACACATTGTCGACCTGATCCCAGGGCGTCTGGGTCGGTGTGTCCGGCGCGGCAGCGGTGGTCAGCGTGCCGTCCAGGTTGGGGATGAGCGCTGCCGTCAGTGCCTGATTGGCGATGCTCGAACTCAGGCGGCTCGCTTGATTGCCAAGCCGTTTTTCGATCACGTTGAGATAGTCCGCGAGGTTATCGGCGCGCGCAAAGAAATGCCCGCCGCCCGGCTTGCCGGCCATCGTATCGCGATACTGTTTCAGCGCGTCGAGACCCTGGCGATACTCATCCTCGGCGGTCGGGAACATCCAGGATTTCGGATCGATCGCAAATTGCAGGTCGGCCCGCCTGACATCATCGTTTTCCAATGACTGACTCTGCGAGCGACTGAAATCATTGCGTAATGAGCGCAGCGTATCGCGCAGCGCCATCAAGACCCCGCATTCCCAACTCGGACAGTTATCGATCCAGACTCCCGGCGGCGCGATATCGTTGTAAAGGAATCCACCCGGCTTGTCGAGCAGCGTTTCGCCAATTCGGATCGTGGTCGAAACGAGCGCGCTGCCGGGAATGGGTTTGCCGTCCGCGGCGAACGCACTGTCGGGAATGGTCGCGGCGACCTCGAAGGTCGCCGGCTGTTGGCACCAGTAGAATGTCAGGCCAAGCACAGCGACCAGGTAGATGGAGGCGGCGGCCAGCGTCCCCCCAAGGATCAGCATCGGCCACGTGGGTCTGGTACGCGGTGTGCGGGACTGTTCGGACTTGCGTTCGTTGTCAATGGGGTCTGCATTCATCGGTAGTCACGCTTTTTCTCAACTGTCGAACGAGCAGTGGTTGCGTGCCCGTGATCAGCATGAGTCGTCTGAGGGAGAATGCATTAGAACATAAGCGTTTTATGATATATAGAGCATTGAGAATTCGCACCGTCTCTGTCAATTAACAGGACTCGCGGCTTCTGTTTCGGACAGGTCGCTGATCCGTCAGGACATCAGGGTGCCATCGTCCCAGGCGCGTCGCTGCCGGGGGCGGGGGCGGGGGCGGGCAAGACCGCGTCACCCGGGTCCAGGCACAGGTGCAGATCGCGCTGCGGGTAGGGGATGCTGATGCCGGCGGTCCGGAATCCATACCAGATGCGGCGATTGACCTCGGAGCGCACCGCGGTGCGCCCGATCTGTCCCAGGTAATGGATGCAATACTCCAGACGCAGGGTGACGGCGGACTCTCCGAACTCCCAGAGCGTGACCAGCGGCGCCGGGCTGCGCAGGATCGGGGGATAACCGGCCAGGATCTCGCGGACCAGGGTGATCGCCTGGTCGGGGTCGTTCTGATAGCTGATGCCCACGGTCAGCACGGTGCGCAGGATGTCGTCGCTCCGGGTCCAGTTGATGAATTCGCCGGTGATCACTGATCCATTGGGGACGAAGACCTCCTGTTTGTCGAAGGTGCGGATGGTGAGTGAGCGGAAACCGATCCGGGTGACTTCGCCCTCATGCCCGCTCACGGTCACGATGTCGCCTATCCGCAGCGGACGTTCCACCAGCAGCATGATGCCCGAAATGAAGTTGTTGACGATGTTCTGTAACCCGAAACCGATGCCCACGCCCAGGCTTGCGGCAAAGACCAGCAGCGTCGTCAGGTCGACACCGATGCTCTGGAGCGCGACCAGCAAGCCGGCGCAGATAATCAGATACTGGGTGAAAGTCGCCAGTGTCTGGCGTAGCCCGTGATCACGGATACGGGCGTAGGCGAGATGAAAGCTGACCCGTTTGACCCAGGCGCCGATCCAGACGCTGGCGAGCACCAGCAATGCGGCGATGGCCAAGTCACGCGGGGTCAACTGCACTTTGCCGACATGGAGCAATGCCCGATGGGTCCAGTCCAGCACGGTGCTCAGCGGCGGTGTCTGCGCGCTCCAGCCCCACAGCCGCACCAGGCCCCAGCCCGCGGCCAGCCAGGCGAGCAGGACCGCAAGCGCGTGGGTCGGACCCAGAAACTCGCGGCGCCACAGATCGCCGCGTGTATCCCTCTTTTTGTCCGACCAGCGTTCGAAACGACGCAAGGCGGTGGTGTGCAGGTCATCGAGCGCGCCCAGTGCGAGATAGAGCAGTGCGGCGATCAGCGCCAGCCAACCCAGATACGCGGCAATGGCCCAGGCCAGGTTGAGGTATCCCAACAGCCCGAGCAGGCCCGCTGCCGCGAGCGCCACGGCGGCCATGCGGGACAGCCAGGCGAGCAGGCGCAGGCCATGGCGGTGCGGTGTCGCGGTGTCCGCGCCGGGCGATTGGTCCGCGGTTTGATCGGGAACCCGCGCGAGTTGCAGGATCAGCCCCCTGAGCCCGAAGGCCGGCACCGCGAGCAGCAGCAACCCGAACAGGGCCAGGCGGTCGAGCAGGTCGGCGGCGAGGGGCGAGACCGGGAGTGCATGGGTCAGGGAATACAAGATGCTGATCACGAGGGTCAGCGCCAGCGCCCAGCGCAGCCGCCGGTAAAACACCGTGCGTTCGGCCAATTGACTCGTCGACTGGTCGGGGACAAACAGCTCGAGCCGCGCCAGCCGCAACAGAAAAGCGCTCGCCGGCCAGACGCCGAGCACCAGCAGGCGCGGCCGCCAGGCGTTCACTGGGAGGTCGAGGCTGAACGCGATCCAAGCCCAGACCAGGGCGGGAATGGCCCAGGGGAGCGCCGGGACCAACGCCTGGGCCGGAATGGCCAGTCGCCGCCCGGATTCCAGGTGATGCCGCCGCAGCCAGTGACGCAGACCGAGCGTCAGGGCAATCACTGCCAGGGTCCCGCCGAGCAGGTTGATCCACTCGCCGGGGGTCAGGAGGTCGATGCGTCCCTGCAGGTTGGTTGCCAGCGTCCGGTGTTCATGCATCGCCAGCGTCGGCAGCGCGGCGAACCCCGCGGCGATGCGTTGCCACTCCCCGGCTGCACCGGGCAACGGCAGTCGTTCGGTCAGTGCATCGGTATAGACCGCCGCCATCTGTTGGGCGAAGTGAATGCGCTCGGATTCAACCCGTTGCAATTCGGCCTTGATGTCCTGTTGCTGCAGGTCGATCAGGTCCTCCAGGTCCTGGGTCAGGTCCCACGTCGGTCCCGCCGTGACGCCGCGCTCCCGCAGCAGGGTGCGCCGCGCCTCGATGACCTGGCGCTCGCCGACCAGTTCGCTGACCAGGCCCCGCAGTTCATCCCGCACCGCGGTGAGTTCGTCGGCCGCCGCCGCCAGCAACGGCAGGGGTGCGGACCGGTCGCCGCGCAGTGCAATCAGGCCTTCCAGTTGTCCGCGCAGACCGAGTAGGTCCAGATCGTTCTGGCGCAGATAGGCGCGGGTGGCCGCATCATGCAAACGGGTTTCCAGGAGGTCGCGTTGCGGTCGCGTCGCCGGGTCGTTCTCCTCGATGGCTACGAGCGCGGCGGCCAGGCGCGCGGTTTCGCCAAGGAATTGCGAGACCGACGCCTCCAGCAGCGGGATGCGCGGGTCGTGTTCGGGTGTGGTGGCGTAATCGATGGCGTCCAGGCGGATGCGCCGCTGGAGCAGACGCAGGCGCTGCTCGCTGAGAATCTCGAAACGCCGATCGGCGGTGACCAGCTCCGTGAAGCTGTCCAGCAGCGCCCGCAGGGCCGCGATCTGGTCAGTCAGCAGCCGCAGGGTCGTGTGTTGGGACAGGTCGTCCAAGTCGCGGACCGGGGTGTCCGTCAGGGTCCGTTCGAGTGCGGTGACACGCTGTTGCAGTCGCGCCAGGGCCGCCTGTCGGTGTGCGATCTGGCCCTCCAGGGTGCGAATGCGGGAGCGGACCGCATCGCGCTCCTGGCGCGCCGTTTGCAACATCCCCGGCTGGATGTCGGCGCTGCGCAGGGTCTGTTCTTCCGCCGCGATCTGGGCCGCCAGGCGCTCGGACTCACGGATGCGGTGCCGCGTTGCCTCAGCGATTTCGGTCTGTCCCAGCAGCAAGCGGTCGGTCGCGTCCTGAATCTCGCGCAGGGGCGTGAGGGCGTTGGCCGCGGCGAGTGGCTGGCTCAGGGCGGTGACCGGGGTCAGCACCAGCCAGAGGGCAAGAGTGGTCAGCGGTGGGACCAGCGCGCGCCAGCGGGGCATGGTGTTCTCGTCGGGTCCGGTCGGGGTGGAGACACACGACGTATCTTACGTCATTGGATTAAACTGATCATCAGCGGGCGCCTTGCCGGTCTTTGGCCGCTCGGCGGCTCCAGTGTTCAGAATGCAGAGCGGAGGACAGATGAACCCGGTGCCCCTGTCGGATACCCGCCGCCACTGGGCTGCTGTCCTGATCGTTTTTGCGTTGACCGCCCTGCTGGCTATTGCCGCGATCCGGCACAGCGAACAAACCCAGTTGCTCCTGAAAGTGGCCCTCGGCCTCTTGTTCAGCCTGTTGCTTGCCGCGCTGACGCGTCTGCTCTTCAAGACCCGCGCCCAGGCGCGTGCACTCGCCGTCCTGGTCGAAGAGCGTACCACCCAGAGTGAAGAGCGCTTTCGCCGACTGCTCGATGAGGTCCCCGCGGTCGCCGTGCAGGGGTATCTGATGGATGGGACAACCTGCTACTGGAATCGCGCCTCCGAGCTGATCTATGGCTATGCAGCGCAGGAGGCGATTGGACGCAGCCTGTTGGATTTGATCATCCCCCTCGACATGCGGGACACCGTTCGCGGTGCCATTGCGTTGATGGCCGAGACCGGACAACCCATCCCGCCCGCGGAGTTGTCGCTCCAGCGCAAGGATGGCACGCGGGTCGCGGTCTACTCCAGCCATGCCGTGGTGCGGATTTCGGGTCGCGCACCCGAATTCTTCTGTGTCGATATCGACCTGACCGAGCCCCGGCGAGTGCAGGACGCGCTTGCCGAGACCATGGTCAAGTACCGTACCCTGTTCGATGACTTTCCGCTGGGCATTACCATCACCGACGCCGCCGGCCGGATCGTCGAGGCCAATGCCGCCTCCGAGCGGTTGCTTGGCGTCTCCCGCGCGGAGCATGGTACGCGCCGCATCGATGCGCCGCAGTGGCGGATTCTGCGCCCGGACGGGCAGCCGATGCCGGCCGAGGAATTCGCCAGCGTGCGGGCGCTCAAGGAGCAGCGTCTGGTTGAGGGTGTGGAGTCGGGGATCGTCAAGGCGGCGGATGAGATCACCTGGCTGACGGTCACCGCGGCACCCCTGCGCGCCCCGGACGGCCAGGTGGTTCAGGCGCTGGCGATGGTCACCGACATCACCGAGCGTAAGCACAGCGACGAGGCGATCCGCCGGCTGGCCTTGTTCGATGCGTTGACCGGTCTGCTCAAGCGCGCGGATCAGGCGATGTACCGGGCCAAAGCGGCCGGCCGCAACACCCTGTGCCTCGCCTGACGCACGACGGTTGGGCACGCACGACGCCGCCCGTTTTCTGCGGGTGATGGCGCGATCGATCTACCAGCCGAGCCGCCGCAGGTTGCGTTCGACCTCGTCCTGGTCGCTGTAATAGGTCTTCTCGCCGTTGCGGTCGATATAGCGCTCGTGACCCTTGCCGGCGATCAGCGCGACCCAGGGCTCTTCCGGCGGGCGGGCGGCCAGCAGGTCGAACAGATGCGCGACGGCAAGTGGCCGCTCCACGACCACGTCCAGGTTCGCGCCGGACATGCCGGTGAGGATGTCCGCGATAATCTGCTCGGGGTCTTCGGTCCGCGGGTTGTCGGAGGTGACAATGGCGTGGTCGCAATGACGCGCCACCGCGGCGCCCATCAGCGGCCGTTTGCCGCGGTCCCGCGCGCCGCCGCAGCCGAACAGCGTCAGCACCCGGTGGCCGGGGAAGCCGGCGCGGATGGCGGTCAGGATGGTATCGAGCGCATCCGGGGTATGCGCGAAGTCGACAACGAAGGTCCGGTTGCCGGCCACCCGACACTCGAAGCGGCCATCGACGGCTTGCAGATGCTGCCAGTCGGTCCGGGCGCCCGTTCCCAGTACGCCGTCGGCCAGCGCGACCGCCAGTGCATAGTTGCGGCGGTTGTGCGCCAGCGCGAGGAAGGGCTTGGCCGCCAATGCCCGCGGTTCCAGGGTGGGTTCGTCGAGGAGTCGGATTGCCGCCTGCGCAACCCCCGCTGCCGACAGCCGACCGGCCACCTCGGGGCTGCTGCAATAGAGCCGGCCGCCATCGACGAGCTGGTCGAGAATGTGCGCTTTGGCCGCGAAATAGGCGGCCTCGGTCCGGTGGTAGTCCAGGTGGTCCTGGGTGAAATTGGTCCACCCGGCATTCTGCAGGGGCAAACCGTAGACGCGGCCCTGATCCAGCGCGTGACTGCTCACCTCCATCACCACCCAGTCGCAGCGGTCCTGGTGGGCGTGCAGCAGTCGACGCAATTCGAGTTGGGGCGGCGAGGTGAACCCGGTCGCGGCCAGTGGTTCCCCATCGAGCGATAGACCCAGGGTGCCGACCGCCAGCACCCGGTGTCCGTTCGCGGCCAGAATCGACTCCAGGTACTTGATAGTCGTGGTCTTGCCGTTGGTGCCGGTGACGCCGATGAAGCGCAAATCCGCACGCAAGGGATAGACCCGATCGCAGAACCGCCCGATCACCGCAGCCCAGTCCTCCGGACGGGTCACATAGAGGCCTTTACCGGGCAGGCCGTCGAAGCAGTCGAGCATCCGGTTGGTGACCAGCACGGCGCAGGCGCTGTCCGCCAGGTAGCGTCGATAGATCTCCGCGTCGTCGCGGCCGTCATCGAAGCGTTGGAAGAACAGGATCGAGCCGGAGTCGCAGGCATCGGCGCGCCACTGCAGGTTGGTCAGCGCGGCCGGGGCGTCCGGCTCACGCCGCCAGGCGAAGTCGGTGGCCGAGAGCAGTTGGGAGAGCGGGTTGGTGAGCATCATAGCGGGCGAGCTTAACCGAGCCGCGGGCGCCTTGAAAGCGCCTCGCTTTGCCGATCGGGCACGCCTTCTTCGTGGGAGCGGCTGCGGCCTCCGGCCGCGATGCGGTCTCGCGGGATCTCGCGGTGTGGGCGTTCACGGCGGCCCCGATCGCGGCCGCAGGGCGTTCCCACGCCATTGTTCGATCGGCTAGGCAGCGCGCAGCCTCTCTATGAGTCCACCTGGATACGAGGAGCGTTTCGGAGACCTGCTGTTGCCGGGCTATGGCACGGAGCGCGGCGGCGATGGAGTCGGTATCTGGTAACCTGATGATCGTCTTTGCCACTGTTGATAGCGTTGCCGTTCGCGTTCGGTCATGGGTCTGGCAGCTCCTGGAGCCGATCGTGAAGACCGGCATCGCCGAAGCCATCGCCGCGCAGCTCGGCCGCCTGAAGGGCAACAAGAACGCGGTCGCCGAGACCATCGAGGACAACATCCGTACCAAGATTATCAAGGAGCACCTGACCGACCCGGGCCTTCTACGCGACGATGTCGGCGCAGTGGCAGGAGATCATTGAGCTTCGCAAGGCGCAGACTGAATACTGATGGCGGCCGAGTTTCACCTGGGCGACATTGCGGTGGATGTCGTCTTCAAGGACATCAAGAATATCCACCTCAGCGTCTATCGACCCTTGGGGTGCAGGCGGGAAGGATTGCGTCGCGCGACGTTGATCGGGTACGCGTGCAGGTCGACACCCGGCAAGGTGCGCTCGACGCGGCCCTGGCCAACCGCGAGGCCGTCGTCGTCTTGCGGTGTTCGAGAGGCACCGCCACCCGCCCGGTTGCACCGCCAGCCGCAACCACGGCGGACTAGACGCCCGCCCCAGGAGTCCAAGGCTTCAGCCTTGGCGCAAGCACACCGCCGCCCTGAAGAAGGTCCGGGCCGTGTTATGCTCGCGGGCATTTTCCAACCCGCTTTGCAGTGCAGAGGCAAGATCATGGATATCGCGCAGCGGATTTACGTCGAGTTTTCACCTGGGCTCAAGGCCAGGCTCAACAATCGGATCAGCTTGCGGGAGGCACTGAGCTTCGCCGAGATCGACGCGGTGGTCGACTGGCACGCGGTGCCGCCGAGCGACCCCGCCGAGCCCGCTCAGGGGCTGGTGGAAAGCGTGAGTGTGACCGCGGTCGCCGTGTCGCTGGTCGCTGCCGTCCGCGCGATCGAATCCGCGGTCTCACAGTATCTCGAGCACAAGGCGGTCAGTGACAGCCGGTTCGACTACTGGGTCAACGAACCCCTGCTGGAGAGCAACGGCGCACCGGTCCTGGACGCCGCGGGCGAGCCCCGCACGATCCGGCGGCGCATCAGCGGAGTCGAGGCCTTCCCCAATTTACCCGACCGGGGCATCACCCTGACCATCGGCGACCAGAGCGCGTCCATCGACGTCGATCAGGACGATTTCGCATCCGTGGCCGTGCGGGCCGGGACGTCCGAGGGTTAAGACGATTTCCGAAGAATTCGTACCGCGCGAGCCAACCTTCGGTGAGCGGGTGACGCGACCGGAGGCCGACGTTTTAGCGGGCGGCGGTGCCGCGTCCGGCTGAAGCCTCGACCTCCGGTCTGTTGCGCGGGTGCAGCAAGATCCGCAGGGGGCTGTAGGGGCGATTGAAATCCCCCTACATATTGGTAGGTCTTTTCCCGGAAATCACCGAAGGCATCCCTTGACCTGACCGGCCGCGGTCGCCAGCTTGGGTGGACTTGCCGCACCCCGAGTTCTCGATGCGCCGCCGATGCCGCTGCTCCTCATCCTGCTGTTCCAGCCCTGGCTTGCCTGGGCCAATCCGGTCACGACCGAGCATGTGACCGCGCGGCTGCTGGCCGAGCACCAAAGCGCGGTGCCGGGTCAGCCGGCCGAGTTGCTGCTCGTACTCGAGATCCGGCCGCACTGGCACACCTACTGGCGCAATCCCGGTGATTCGGGCGAGGCGCCGCGGGTGGAGTGGACGCTGCCCGACGGGGTGACGGCCGGTCCGCTGGGCTTTCCCTACCCGGAACTGATCCGGGTCGGGCCGCTGGCGAACTACGGGTATTCCGGCCGGGCCTTGCATCCGGTAACCATCCAGGTGCCCGCGGACTGGCCGGTCGGCGAGCCGCTGGCGCTGCGGGCGGCGGCGCAGTGGCTGGTCTGCGAGGAGTTCTGCGTGCCGGAGTCGGCGGTCCTGGACCTGACCCTGCCGACCGCGGCCGTGCCCGGGCCGGCGGACCCCGCGAGCGCGGAGCCCTTTGCCGCCGCCCGTGCCGGGCTGCCGATAGGGATGATCGCCGGCGCTGCTCTGGACATTCCACCCGCTGCGGCCGGCGGCGGACTGCGGCTGACCGTCCCCTGGACGGGCGCGCGCCCGGCCGAGGTCTGGTACTTTTCCGGCGTCTGGGGCCTGATCGACCATGCCGCGCCGCAGCCCTGGCGTGAGGAAGCGGGGCGCCTGCTGATCGGCCTGACGCCTGGGGCCGCGTTCAGCCAGGCCGACCCGGACGGCGTGCTGGTCACGCGTGCCGCTGACGGCCGGGTGCAGTCGTTTACCCTCAGTCCGACAGCGCCGTCCGCGGTGCCGACCGATGGTGCGACGCCGCCGCTCGGCCTGGCGCTGGCCCTGGGCATGGCCTTCCTCGGCGGACTGATCCTGAATCTCATGCCCTGTGTGTTCCCGGTGCTCGCCATCAAGGCCCTGGGTCTGGCGCAGCAGGCCGGGCTGGGCACCGCCGCGCGGGTCGGCCAGGGGCTGGCCTATACCGCGGGCGTGCTGGTGTTCTTCGGCCTGATCGCCGGACTGCTGCTGGCCCTGCGCGCCGGGGGCGCGGCCGTCGGCTGGGGCTTCCAGTTGCAGTATCCGCCGGTGGTCGCCGGTCTGGCCTATCTCTTCCTGGTGCTGGGTCTGAGCCTGGCCGGCGCCGTGACCCTGGGCGGCCGCTTGATGGGGCTGGCGGGCGGTACGGTGCCGGGCCGCCGCGGGGATGGTCTGGCCGAGGCGTTCTGGACCGGCGCGCTGGCGGCGCTGGTCGCTGCCCCCTGCACCGCACCCTTCATGGGCGCGGCCCTGGGGTATGCCGTGACCTTGCCCTGGCTGCCGGCGCTCGCGATCCTGCTCAGCCTGGGGCTGGGACTGGCGGCGCCCTTCCTGCTGGTGTCCGCGGTGCCCTTCCTGGCCCGGCGCCTGCCGCGGCCGGGCGCCTGGATGGACACGCTCAAGCAATTACTGGCCTTTCCGATGTTCGCCACCGCGGCCTGGCTGGTCTGGGTGCTGAGCGTGCAGACCGGACCGACCGGCGTCGCGCTGGTGCTCACGGGACTGCTGATGGTGTCCTTCGGGCTCTGGCTGCGCGAGCGCACCGCCCTGGGGTCCGACGGCCGCCGTCTGGCGGGCGGTGCCGCCGCTTTGGCGGCCCTGGCCGTCGCCCTGTGGCTGGCGGTGCTGACCGCGCATTCCGCTCCGGTCGCACCGTCCGCGGCCGGCGGCGGCACCCACGCCAGTGGTCTGGTGAGTGAGTCCTATACTCCGGAGCGGCTGGCCGCCGCGCGTGCCGAGGGCCGCCCCGTGTTCGTCAACATGACCGCCGCCTGGTGCATCACCTGTCTGGTCAACGAGCGGGTGGCGCTCGACACCGCGGCCGTCGCCGCCGCCTTCGCGCGCGGCCAGGTGCGCTATCTCAAGGGCGACTGGACCAATCGGGACGCCGCCATCACCGACTATCTGGCCGGTTTCGGACGCAACGGCGTGCCGCTCTACGTGTTCTATCCGCCCGGTGAACCGCCGCGCGTCCTGCCCCAAATCCTGACCGCGGCCGGCGTCATCGCGGCCCTGGCCCCCACGATCCCGCCAAACCAATCCCCACCAGAGGAATGATGTCCATGCACGTGTCCCGTTCCATCTTCACCATCAAGACCCCGTGGCTCGCCGTCCTGGCACTCGCCGCCGTGCTGGGCGCACCCGCGGTCAGCGCCAAGCCGGAGGTGGGTCAGCCGGCACCCGCCTTCAGCGTCACCGACACCGCCGGCAAGACCTGGGACCTCCCGGCGGTCGCCGGCAAGACCGTCGTCCTGGAGTGGACCAACCACGACTGCCCCTATGTGCGCAAACACTATGACAGCGGCAACATGCAGGCCCTCCAGAAAGAGGCGACCGGTCAGGGCGTGCTCTGGCTGTCGGTCATCTCCTCGGCGCCCGGCAAGCAAGGCAATGTCAGCCCGGCCGAAGCCGACGCGCTCACCAAAACCCGCGACGCCGCCCCCACCGCGGTCCTGCTCGACCCCGCGGGCACCATGGGCCAGGCCTACGGCGCCCAGACCACGCCCCACATGTACGTGATCGACGGCAGCGGCACCCTGGTCTACATGGGCGGCATCGACGACCGCCCGACCACCAGCCAGGCGGACATCCCCGGTGCCAAGAACCATGTCCGCGCCGCGCTTGCCGACCTGGCAGCCGGCAAGCCGGTCGCCACCGCGGTGACCCGGCCCTATGGCTGTTCGGTCAAATACTGACCGGCCAGCTGTCGCCGCGGGTCGGCTTAGCCCGGCTCGCGCCCATCCTACGGGCTCTGGGGTAGGGGCGGGTTTCAAACCCGCCCCGACGTCCGGTGATCACGTCCGACGCGCATCTGCGACCCATCACCGTGGACCGCACCCACACCGCGGCCGTGGGTTTGCCGGAAGTCGTAGGGTGGATCAGGCGCGCTGCTCGGTGTCACGGACCCGGCGCGTCGGTCGCGCGCGCCGCATCCACCAGGGGTTGCGTGATGCCGCCCAAATTTGGAATCGCTGACAACGACGGAGACGACAAGCACCAATGACCCATCACCGCTTTCCCAACAAACCCTACGCCGAGTCCTGCGTTGAGAACCAGGCGCCGATCTTTTCCGTGATCGCACCGCTGTTCGCCCAGGCGCGCCGGGTGCTGGAGATCGGCAGCGGCACCGGTCAGCACGCGGTCTATTTCGCCGCCCGGCTGCCGCAGGTGATCTGGCAGACCAGCGATGTTGCGGCCCATCTGCCGGGGATCCGGCTGTGGCTGGCGGAGGCGCAATTGCCCAATCTGCCGGACCCGTTGAGGCTGGATGTGACCGGTGACTGGCCGCCGGGTCCGGTGGACGGGGTGTTCAGCGCCAACACCGCGCATATCATGGGGGAGCCGGAGGTGGCCCTGATGTTTCGCGGGGTGGGCCGGCTGCTGGCCCCGGGGGCGCTGTTCGCGCTCTATGGCCCCTTCAGTGACGGCGGGCGTCATACCAGCGCGAGCAATGCGCGCTTCGACGCGGCGCTGCGCGCGCAGGACCCGCGGATGGGGGTGCGGGATCTGGACGATCTGCGGCGGTTGGCCGATCAGGCGGGCCTGGACCTGATCGCCGATCACCCGATGCCGGTCAACAACCGGACGCTGGTGTGGCAGCGGCGGGCGGCGGGTGTCGCGGATCAGCGGTAATTGGATATGTTGGGGTTCGTTCCTCACCCCAACCGACACCGATCGGACTCCGGTTCCGGCCCTGCCGCCCGGTGTAGAATTCACCCCGACATCGGCCGCGCAATCGCGGCCTCCCGCTTTTTCCTGCCAAGATTGGTGACTTCCCGTGTTAGACCCCCGCCTGCTTCGTACCGACCTGGATCTGGTCGCCGCTCAACTGGCCCGCCGCGGGTTGCAGTTGGATACCGCCCGTCTGGACGCCCTGGAGGGTGAGCGCAAAGGCTTGCAGGTGCGGGTGCAGGAGTTGCAGAACGAACGCAATACGCGCTCCAAGGCGATCGGCCGGGCCAAGGCGGCTGGGGAGGACACGGCGCCCTTGCTGGCGGCGGTGGCGGATCTGGGCGAGGGGCTCAAGTCGGCGGAAGAGCGGCTCAATGCCATTCAGCAGGAACTGACCGAAATCGCGCTGAGCTTGCCGAACCTGCCGGATGCGAGTGTCCCGGACGGCCGGGATGAGCGCGCCAACCGCGAGGAGCGCCGCTGGGGCGAGCCGACCCGCTTCGACTTCGCCCCCAAGGATCATGTCGACCTGGGGACCGCGCTGGGCTGGATGGATTTCGACGCGGCATCCAAGGTGTCGGGCGCGCGTTTCGTCGTGCTGTCCGGACCCCTGGCGCGGATGCAGCGGGCGCTGATCCAGTTCATGCTCGATCTGCACACCCGTGAGCACGGCTACACCGAGGTCTATGTGCCCTATCTGGTCAACGCGGAGAGCCTCTACGGCACCGGTCAGTTGCCCAAGTTCGAGGCCGATTTGTTCAAGGTGCCGGGTGAGAAGCCCCTCTATCTGATCCCCACCGCCGAGGTGCCGGTAACCAATCTGGTGCGCGATGTCATCGTTGAGGCGGATGCCATGCCGCGCAAATGGGTCGCGCATACGCCGTGCTTCCGCAGCGAGGCCGGCTCCTACGGCAAGGACACGCGCGGCATGATCCGCCAGCACCAGTTCGAGAAGGTGGAGCTGGTGCAGGCGGTGCCGCCCGCGGAGTCGGCCCAGGCGCACGAGGCGCTGACCGGTCATGCCGAGACGGTGCTGCAGCGGTTGGGGCTGCCCTATCGGGTGGTGACCCTGTGCACCGGCGATCTGGGCTTTTCGTCGCGCAAGACCTATGACCTGGAAGTCTGGCTGCCCGGTCAGCAAACCTATCGCGAGATTTCCTCGTGCAGCAACTTCGGCGACTTCCAGGCGCGTCGGCTCCAGGCGCGCTGGCGCAATCCCGCGACCGGCAAGCCGGAACTGCTGCATACGCTGAACGGGTCCGGATTGGCGGTGGGCCGCACCCTGGTGGCGGTGCTGGAGAACTATCAGCAGGCGGACGGGCGGATCGGGGTGCCGGAGGCTTTACGGCCTTATTTGGGCGGGAGTGAGGTGCTTTGATGATGTCCGGAAATCGGTCGGGTGGATCGCGAGCCCGGTAGGGGCGACTTCAGTCGCCCCGCCATCGCCCACGGACCTTGCGGTCCCGCGCGGTCGGGAGGCTGATTCCCGCGTCGTCGCTTTCAGACAATTCCGTAGGAGCCCGCTTGCGGGCGACTGCCGGAATCGAGTCATTGTGCCCCACCCGTCGCCCCCACCCGTCGCCCGCAAGCGGGCTCCTACGGGTTGGTTCTTTCGCGGAAATTACCTCAGTCCGCGGGTGACTGGTTCGCGCGATGCGTCCAGATGCGCCCTGAGCGTTCCCGCCAGGTCCAGGGTCCGCTGATCGCGCCGTCCGCGCCGATCCGTAACTCGATGGCGCCGGTGATTGCGGTATTGAGCGTGGGGACGGCACGCGCGGCGAGACGCTCCGCGACCGCCGTGCTCGGGAATCCGAATGGATTGGCATAGCCGGCGGCGAAGAGCACCAGCCGGGGATTGACCGCATCCAGCAGCGCGGCCCCCGTCGAGGTCGAACTGCCGTGGTGTCCGGCGACCAGCACGTCGCTGGCCAGGCCGGTGCCGTACTGTTCGACCAGGCGCGACTCGATACCGGTACCGACGTCCCCGGTCAGCAGCACCGCGCGGCTGCCGGTTGCGATCTGCAGGACGCAGGAGGCGTCGTTGCCCGTGAGTGCCTTCACTCCGGCTTGCGGCACCGGTGGGTGCAGGAACTCAAAGTGCACTCCGGACCACTCCCAGCCGTCACCCGCCCGGCATTGCCCGGCGCCCGGGCGGATCAAGGTCGCCGGCTCGCCGCTCCGCACGCGCCGCACGGGGAGCCGGTCCATGAGCCCCGCCGCCCCGCCGGCATGATCCCGATCCGCGTGACTCAGCACCAGGAGGTCCACCTGGCCGATGCCTTGCGCGGCCAGAAAGGGCGCGATCACGACCGCGCCGGTGCTGAATCCGCTCGGGAAACTGGGGCCGGCATCGTAGACCAGGGTGCCCGCCTGAGTGCGGACCACCGCGCTCAGCCCCTGACCAACATCCAGCAGCGTGAACCAGACCTCGCCCGGACCGGGCGCCGCCGGCCGGACCAGGGCCAGCGGCAGCAACAGCGGCAGTCCCAGCCAGCGCCCCGGCAGGCCGCGCGGGGCCAGCAACAGCGCCGCCCCGAGAAAGGCGAAGGGCCAGACCCAGGACGGACCCAGGGGCGGGGCGAAGGCCGCCCAGGGAAAGGCCGCGATCCAGGCCAGGGCCGTCAGGCACCAGTCGAGCAACTGCGCGGTCAGGATCAGCGGCAGGCTCAGTCCGGGCACCAGGCTTAGCAGGGCGGTCGCCAGCACCAGCGGAAACAGCAGCAGGGTGAAGAGTGGTTCGGCCACCAGATTCACCAGCGGCGCGATGGCGGAAGCGCGGCCGAACTGGAGCAGCAAGAGCGGCAGCAAGCCCAGCGCGACGGCCCATTGCGCCCGTCCCCAGCGGGTCCAGAGGTCGCGGCTGGGCAGGCGCTGCCCGAGATTGAACAGCAGCACCGCCACCGCGGCGAAGGACAGCCAGAACCCGAAGGCCAGCACCGCCCTGGGGTCGACCACCAGGACCGCGATCAGGGCCAGGATGAGTGCGTGCCAGTGCCGCGGTGTCCGCTCCCAGAACAAGACCGAAAAGACCACGGCGGCCATGATCAGGGCGCGCTGGGTCGACACCGAGAAGCCGGCCAGGGCGGCGTAGGCCAGGGCGGCGACGAAGGCGCCGACCGCTGCCGCGCGCGGGGCGGCCAGTGCCAGGGTGAGCCGCGGCCGGCGGGACCAGAGCCAACGGATGAGGAAGAAAGCAACCGCCGCGATCAACCCCAGATTCAGCCCGGAGATGGCGACCAGATGGCTGGTGCCGGTGCGGGTCATGGCGTCCCAGTCGCTTGGCTCGAAGCCGGACTGATCGCCGGTCACTAGGGCCTGGACCAGGGGCAGGGCGCGGGCCTCGCCCAGCACCGCGGCCAGATGGTCATTGAGGTTCTGGCGGGCGCGCGTCAGCCGGTAAGGGCCGGGTCCGGCATCGAGTCGCTCGGCGCCCGCGCCGCGGCGCACACTGCCGGTGGCCTTGATCCCCTGGGCGAAGAGCCAGCGCTCGAAGTCGAATCCGCCGGGGTTGGCGAAGCCGTGGCGCGGTTTGAGCCGCACCGGCAGGCGCCAGCGCTCGCCGGCGCGCAGGCGCGGCGCGTCCTCGTACCAGGAGATGCGCACCAGACCGGTGAAGGGCAGGGGTTGGCCGTCGGCGCTGGCCTGTTCGACCGCGAAGAGGAAGCGGCGGCCCAGGTCCAGATCGGTGGGCAGTGAGGCGATGCGCCCCTCGATGGTGATGGGCGTGCGGGCGAGCGCGTCCGGGAAGGGGTTGGCGAGCTGCAGCGTGGTGTGAATCTGGGCATAGAGGAAACCGACGCAGAGTGCGGCCAGCACGCGGCAGAGTCGTGGCTGCTTGAACAGGCCCAGCGTGATCGCGAGAACTCCGAGCAGGGCCGCGGTCCAGACCGGGGGCATGGTCGGCAACAAATAGAAGCAGCCGATCCCCACCGCGAAAGCCAGCCCCAGGCGCGCCAGGTTGGCCGGATGTTGAGGGCCGTTCGCCAAACCGTCACAGGGTCTCGGTACCATCGGATCCCCGGTCGGTCGGTTTGATCGGCAACCCATCCGGGATTGATTCAAGCCGCCTGAGACGACAGAACCGCGACGTGAAAAAATGGCTCAAACGCAACATGCCCGCGCCGCGCCGGCTGCTGGAGAATCGCCAGTTGTCCATGTTCGGCAAGTGCCTGCATGATCCGCGATTGTGGTATCTGAACCGCCGCTCCGTCTCCGGCGCTGTCGCGGTGGGGTTCTTCATGATGTTCATGCCGCCGTTCGGCCAGATGGTGCTGGCCGCGGCGGCGGCAATCGTGCTGCGGGTGAACCTGCCGCTCGCGGTGCTGCTGGTGTGGATCACCAACCCGCTGACCATCCCGCCCATGTTCTATTTCGCCTACCTGGTGGGCAGTTGGCTGCTGGGCGTGCCGCCCAAGGGGTT
>Ga0247840_10002710_pt1 | contig 31065 bp, 33 predicted proteins | sample LaCruzMarch2015__FD_192404 | JGI IMG/M metagenome (GOLD analysis project Ga0247840, IMG submission 192404) | Freshwater microbial communities from meromictic Lake La Cruz, Castile-La Mancha, Spain - LaCruzMarch2015_17m | ecosystem: Environmental > Aquatic > Freshwater > Lake | place: Spain...
CTGCGCTTACGAAAGTATGAGCGCTTTGCGGCTTACACTTAGAGAGATTCTTGAGTGTTTTGGAGCCAAAAACTACTCTATAGATTTTTACGGCTATTGATTACAAATTTTCCTATTGATGTACTTACTATCACGACAAAGGTGTAACAGCATATTTCTGGAACACCTTCGATCAGGTTCTGTACCGTCCCGCCCTGCTTGCCGCTTATCGCAAGCATGACGTCAACATCATCACGGAGATTGGCAACACTAGCCTGCTGCGCAACGGAGTAATTGCAAAGGGCTTTTCTGACCATTTGCCCGTTTTCTTTACTGTAAGAACCTAGCCGGAGATGAAGAGATGTCCACAACTACCAACTCGATCAAAAATCTGTGGGGAAATTTTCCGGATGCACCATTCGTGCGAACACCTGCCGCAATCCTGAACGAACAGGCCCAAGTCCTGGCGAAGGAGACGAAAGGGCTCTTGACAGGAAGGACGCAGATCGAGCGCCAGGGAGAAGATTTCGTGATAACGATGGATATCGTCGCCACGTCGCTTGGGAACTACACCTACGAGGTATTGCGAATCAAGTACGGAGTTGATTTATATCCGGCCCGGCTGCTGCCGTGGGATGAAGACGACACTGCAGTCGATTGTACTGATCCCGAAGAGCTTGAGCAAGCAATTGCCAACGTGCTTCAATCCCACAGAGTCCGACGCGTCATTACCGGACTTCTGGCACAGTTGCACTACAATCGAGTCGCGCCGTTTCTTAGTCCGCTAGGCTGATCGGGATCAGGGTCCGTACAATCCAGCGCCGTACGTCCATGCCGGAAACACTCCCCCATCGCCTAGCACCACCCGAACCTCGGGCGCGAATCACCTGCGCCGCCTGCGCCGCCGTCTGCTGCCGCCTGGAGGTCCTGTGCATCACCGAAACCGGCGTCCCCCGCCGCTTCACCAGGCGCAACCCCGGCGGCGTGCCGTCGATGGACCGCCTGGCGGATGGCTGGTGCGCCGCGCTGGACCGGGACACCCTGCGTTGCCGCATTTATGAACAGCGTCCGCTGATCTGTCGGGAATTCGAGGAGGGCGGACCCGACTGTATCGCGGAGCGCGCGGCCTGGAGTGGCGGCTGACCCGGCCGCGACGCTCCGGTACAAAGCACCTGACACCGGCGCGGGGGGTACACTTGGTTACGCGATGCACCCGGACGACGCAGCGTCGGCGGTCCGCACAGCGGACCCTACGGACCATGTTCCTATTTGCGTTCATTCGCGTTCATTTGTGGACAGATCCTCTTCCATCAACCGCTCGCCACTCGCCGAGACACCATGTCCCAACCCCTGATCAAGGTCCCGCCCACCAAGAACACCCTGCTCAAGCTCAAGAAGCAGGTGAAATTTCTGGAGGAGGGGCACGACCTGCTGGAGCGCAAGCGTGAACTGCTCACCCGCCTGGTCTACGAGCGCATCGGCGAGTACCGCAGCCTGCGCGCCCAGACGCAGCAGGCGCTGGCGCAGGCCTACCGGTGCCTGAGCCTCACCCACCTGCGCATGGGCAGCCGGGGTATCCGCCAGGCGGCGCTAGGGGCCGAAGCGGCGCTACGGGTCGACATACTCCCGCGCCGCGCCCTGGGCGTGGAGTACCCAGCGGTCACGGCCGAGCGGCTGCCGCTCAAGCCCGTGGGCCTGCTCGGCACCGATGCGAGCTTCGACACCAGCCGCGACAATCTGGCCAACGCGGCCGTCCTGCTGGCCCGCCTGAGCGAGGTGGAGACCGCCCTACACCGCCTGATGGAGGAGCAGCGCAAGGCGCAGAAGCGGGTCAATGCGCTCAAGTACAACATCATCCCGCGCTACCGCCGAACCATCCATTTCATCGCCTCGGCGCTCGAGGAGGAGGAGCGCAACACCCTGTTCCAGGTCAAGCTGCTGCGTGAGCGTAGCGCCTGAGCCGGGCAGGCGAGACGCCCGCAGCGACGTAGGATGGGCCGAGCGGGAGCGATGCCCATCAGACCCCCTCGGAACGGTCCAGCGCCCCGCGGCCGGTGTCGCAGGCGGACAGGGTCACCAGCCGGGTGCCCTCCAGGTTGAGATCCTGCGCCTCCAAGGCATAGAGGATGCCATCCTGATGGCCCGGGCCGAGCTTGCCCGTGAGGCCCAGGTTGGCCCGGCCGGCGCCAGCCCCGCGAGCGTCAGCGGCCGGTCCGTCCCGCCCGCCCGGCCATCCAGGAAGAAACCGTGGGTCGCCAGATGCAGCACCAGCGGCGGGTCGGTGATGACGCTCAGGCTGGACTCGGCCGCCTCCGGACCGGTCAGGACCCGCGCCTTGCGGTTGAAATAGTCCCAGAACGAGCGCCCGACCGCCGCGGAACCGGTCTGCGGGAGCGGCTTGAAGCTGCCCCGCTCGGCGCGCAGGCGCTCGTTCCAAGGAGCCGGGGCGTCCCGCCCCGGCGCAACAACAACCACCGTCGCCTCCACCCCAGCCTCCACCGCCGCAAACCGCTCCTAATCCACCCCCGCCCATCGCAATCATCACGACCGCCTCCCCGCCCGGCTCCAGCGGCAGCAAGTCGCGCCCGGTACCCAGTTCCCGCACCAACATGCACAGTAGCCGGCAGACGAAACTGCCGACGCAAAAGTGCAGCACTCGCCAGGTCGTGACGGTGGACATCAAGGGCCGCTGGCTTGAAGGCCAGTCCGCTGGCCTCGTCGGCCCGTTGGCCGTCGGCCCATTTGAACTGAAAGCCGGGGATCGCCTTGCCGACCATCGACGTTCCCTCGCTGGTTCACGAACAGGAGCATACCAGGGGTCGGCTCAAACCGTGAGCCTGGGGGTGCGAATCGCGCAGGTCGCGCGCGCAGACCCGCGGCGCCGGGAGCGGGTGATCGCCCGACGCTTGGGGGGAACGAAATCAGACGTCCAAGGCTGAAGCCTTGGACTCCAGGGGAAGGGCCTCAGGCGTAAGCGGGGGCGAAGGCCTTCTCGGGCTCCGCGACCGGCCCATCGACCCCCCAATAGGGCGAGAGCTTGCGCAACTGGGCGACGATGGGCGGGACGGCGCGGATGACCGTATCGACCTCCGCCATCGTATTGTAGCGGGAGAAGGAGAAGCGCACGGTGCCGTGGGCGGCGGTGAAGGGGATGCCCATGGCGCGCATGACGTGGGATGGTTCAAGCGAGCCGGAGGTGCAGGCGGAGCCGGAGGAGGCGGCGATGCCCTGCTTGTTCAGGAGCAGGAGGATCGCCTCGCCTTCGATGTATTCAAAGGCGATGTTGCAGGTGTTGGGCAGGCGGTTGGTCGGGTCACCGGTGACGAAACAATGGGGGACGGCGGCCAGGATGCCCTGCTCGAGCCGGTCGCGCATCCGGCGCACCGAGGTCTTCTCGTCGTCGATGTGCGCCAGGGCCATGTCACAGGCCTTGCCCAGGGCGATGATGGAGGCGGTGTTCTCGGTGCCGGCGCGCCGGCCGCGCTCCTGGTGTCCGCCGCGCAGCAGCGGGCGAAAGCGGGTGTTGCGGCGCAGGTAGAGGACCCCGACCCCCTTGGGGGCGTGGAGCTTGTGGCCGGAGAGCGACAGCATGTCGATGCAGGTCTCCTTCAGATCGATCGGGATCTTGCCGACCGCCTGGACTGCGTCGGTGTGGAACATGACCCCGGCGGAGCGCGCCAGTTCGGCCATCTCCTCCACCGGGAACAGGGTGCCCGATTCGTTGTTGGCCCACATGATGGAGACGATGGCCACCCGCTCGGACAGCAGGTCCATATATTCGCGGATGTCGAGCCGTCCCTTGCCGTTCACCTTGAGTCGGTGGACCTTGTAGCCCTCCTTCTCCAATTGATCGCAGAGCGCCAGGATGGCCGGGTGCTCGACCACGGTGGTGATGATCTCTTTGCGGTCCGGCTGCGCCTTGAGGGCCGAGAGAATGGCGGTGGAGTCGGACTCGGTACCGCAGGAGGTGAAGACGATTTCCGAGTCATGCTCGGCGCCCAGGAGTTGCTGCACCTGTTGGCGGGCCTGCTTGATGGCCAGCCCCACCCGATTGCCGAACTGGTGCAGCGACGACGGATTGCCGAATTGCTCGGTGAAATAGGGCAGCATGGCGTCCACCACCTCCGGCGAGACCATGGTGGTGGCGTTGTTGTCCAGATAGATGCCTTGGGTCATGGGCGTGCCTCGGTTAAGATGGAGCAGGAAGTTACTCAGGCCCGCGCCCGCATCGCGCTGGCCGGCAGGACGCGCACGAATTCACCCAGGTCCTCGACGATACGCTGCTGTATCCCTTCGATGGTGGTGGAGGCCATCTGGCAGCCGGCACAGGCCCCGGTCATGTTCACATAGATATTCTTGCCGTCGATCTCCACCAGCTCCACGTCGCCGCGGTCGCGCTTGAGGTTGGGACGGATCGCCTCGATGGCGCTTTCGATGCGGCGGATGCGCTGCAGGGTGCCGAGCTTGGGGCGCTTGGCCGCGGGCGGCGGGGCGCCGGTGGGGTCGAAGGTGCGGCCCTGGTCCTTGAGTACCCGGGTCAGGATCTCCTCGACCCCCTCGTGACAGGCGGAACAGCCGCCCCCGGCCTTGGTGTAGTTGGTGACCTCCTCGACGCTGGAGAGCCCGTTGGCGCGAATGGTCTCCTCGATCAGGACCGCATCGACCGCGAAGCACTTGCACACCAGCGCGCCTTCCTCATGGTCGTCCTTCCAGACCTCACCGCGGAAGTTGGCGACCGCCGCCTGGAGCGCCTCGCGCCCCATCACCGAGCAGTGCATCTTCTCCGGGGGCAGGCCATCGAGATAGTCGGCGATGTCCTGGTTGCTGACCTTGAGCGCCTGATCGATGGTCATGCCCTTGACGATCTCGGTCAGCGCGGAACTCGACGCAATCGCCGAGCCGCAGCCGAAGGTCTGGAAGCCGGCGTCCTTGATGACCAGCGTCTCGGGATCGACCTTGAGCGAGAGTCGCAGCGCGTCCCCACAGGACAGGGACCCCACGTCCCCCACGGCGTTGGCGTCGGCCAGGGGACCGGCGTTACGGGGGCTGAAAAAGTGGTCTTTGACCTTTTCCGAGTAATCCCACATGGCGTGTCTCCGGGGGAAATGAAAAATGATCTGCGCTTCGCGGTGCTTAACGGCACGACCTCAGGTAGCGGGGTGCTGCGGCAGCCTAGAAAGAGGAGTTATCCACAGGATCAAGCGCTGAACGACTTGCCGCAGCCGCAGCTCTGGGCGGCGTTGGGATTCTCGAACCGGAAGCCGTTACCCTCCATGCTGTCCCTGAAGTCGACGGTGACCCCGGCCAGCATAGGCGCGCTGGCGGGGTCCACGAAGACCTTCACCGGCCCGCACTCGACGATCGCATCGTCGGCGCGCGCCGCCCCCTCCAGGGCCACCGCATATTGCAGGCCGGAACAGCCGCCGCCGGTGACTGAGATGCGCAGGCCGGCGACCGGGTCCGCGGACCCCTTGATGAAACGGCTGACGGCCTTCAGGGCGCTGGGGGTCAGGGTCAACATGGTCGGATGCTCCAAATGGCTTGAGTCTTGCTTCGCTGTTGAGGAGAAAAAAAGCAATCCCCATGCCATGCAGTGAAGAGACTGCATCTAATTGTTTTCGCTCATTTCATAACCCGCTGCCGCGAGGCTTGTCGGCTCTGCCACAGCCCTGCGCAGTATTTTGGTCGGATTACCGACAGACCCGCCCAGCCAACCACGGCGCCTGCCGAAAACGGGAGCAAGCCCCATGACCCTCGACCAACCGACCATCGACCAACCGACCCTCGATCAACTCAACCCCGGCGATCTGGTCTATGCCGCCGCCGCCATCGCCAACGACGGGGGCATCCCGGACCTGGCGGCGGACGCCCTGATCGCCGCCCCCGGGACGCGCGGCGTCATCCTCAAGATCGGCCACCTGGAGGAGGACCCGGAGCGCACCCTTTATCTGGTCCGCTTCGAGGGACCCGACCTGGTGCTGGGACCGCCGACCGGGTGTTGGGCGGAGGAACTCGGCACCGAGCGGCCCGCGGCCTGATATCCTCGCGACCCTGAGGCGCCGATGATGGCGCACCCCGCCGACCCCGATCACTATTGCTGCCGCCTCTGAGGGTGCTATCCGTCGCGGCCGGTGCCCGTGGCCGGAGTCACGATCAAGGCCCCGCCGGGGCGACTTGCAACCGGTCGCGGTGGGAGGCATTGGCCGCTACGGGTGCCGTTCAGCACCTCTATCGCGCCGTTCGCTGCCCCGCACCGAAGCGAGGCGGCTAATTGAATCAACGGCTCGTAAGGAGGCCAGCGATGTGGATCATCTATGCAGTAGCGGCGTCCGTCATCTGGGGTGTGAGCTACGCGTCAAGCGGGCGCGTGATCGAGCATGGCATGGCGCCGCTCACCTTCTTCTTCTATTACGCCTGCTTCGGGGCCATCGCGGGCGCACTCGCGCTGGCGGCGGGCGGGCGACTGGGCGACCTGACGGGCGAACTGCGGGCACTGGGGTCCGACTGGCCCTGGTTCGCGCTCGCCCTGATCAGTTCCGCCGCCGGCACCCTGCTGATCTATATGGCCATCGGCGAGAAGAACGCCACGCTGGCCTCGCTGATCGAGATGATGGGCATCGCTCCGCGCTCTGCCCATCCTAACGCACGTCGGATCACACCCTACCAAAGGGCCAGCAGGCGTCCGCCCTCCACCCGGTTCTCGAAGGTCTTCATGGGTTGATTGCCCTTCTCGATGCAGGCCCCGGTGCGGATGTCGAACTTCCAGTGATGCTTGGGACAGGTCAGGGTCAGGCCCTCCAGGGCCAGGTGGGGGATATTGGTGACCTGGTGCGGACAGTGCGAGTCGTAGACCTGGTAGGCCTCGCCCGCGCGATAGACGAACACCGTGCGCGTGCTGCACTCGACCCGCTGGACCTCGCCGTCGGCGATGTCCGCCACCGCCATGACGTCGCGCCACTGGGGCGCGGCGGCGATCAGCTCGGGCGAGAACTCGGGGATCCCCATCTCCAGCAGGATGTCCGTGGCCCAGACGATCTTGGCCAGGCCCAGGGCGGGGAAGGCCATGAGCAGGGCGTCGACAATCTCCATGGGGGTGCAGCCGTCACGCAGCGCCCGCATCAGGTACTGCTTGAAGCCCGCCTCGGTCTGGGAGTGGACCTTGGTGATGACCGAGATCAGGTCACGGGTCTTGGGGTCGAGGTGCTTGCCCGTGTCCTTGAGAAACTTGAAATAGTGTCCGAGCGCGTCGCCGCGCACCGCGATGAGATAATTCAGAGCGTCGCTCATTGTGATTTACCCATGGTGACCTACCGATGCTGACCGATGGAAGAAGGGTGATGTTCGGGCCGCCGGGGCCGCAAACCCGGCGATTATCCACCAGAGCGGCTCCCGTTTCATTGACGAAGCCCCTCCCCGCCCCGATCCCCGGCAACGGCACCCCTGCCCAGGCCCCACCAGGCGCGTGGATCAAAGGAGCCGGGGCGTCCCGCCCCGGATAGCGAACGCCCCGGGGCGGGACGCCCCGGCTCCTGTGCTAACGTCTTTCCTCGAAATCACCTTACCTCCTGAAGGCAGCGGTGACCGTCTTCGCCGCGGTTATGTTGGTCAGGGTGCATTGGCTGGTGACGCCGCTACGGGTGCAACCGGTGAATTTGCCCACGGTGTAGCCGACATTGGCCACAGCGGTGCAGGTGCTGCCGCCGCCGTGGGTCACCGGATTGGGATCGCAGCTCACCGATCCCCCGGCGACCGGACTGGCGACGGCGGTGAGGGGGTAGGTCTTGAGGACGAAGGTGGCGGTCACGGCCGTCGGCGCGGTCACCTGGGTCAGCGAGCATTGGCTGGTCGTACCGATGCGGGTACAGCCGGTAAATCCGCTGAGGGTGTAGCCGGTCTTGGCCGTGGCGGTGCAGGTACTCCCGCTGCCGTGGCTCACCGGATTGGGCGTGCAGGTCAGAATCCCCCCGGCGGGCGGGCTGGCGGTGGCCGTGATGGGATATTTCGCAAGGCTGAAGGTAGCGACTACCGTCTTCGCCGCGATCACACTGGTCAGGGCACACTGGCTGGTCGCGCCGATCCGGGTGCAGCCGGTGAATGCGCTGAGGGTGTAGCCGGTGTTGGGCGTGGCGGTGCAGATACCGCCGCCCCCGTGGGCCACCGGGTTGGGATCACAACTCACGGAGCCGCCGAGCACCGGGCTGGCGACGGCGGTGAGGGGGTAAGTCTTGAGGACGAAGGTGGCGGTGACGCCCGTCGGCGCGGTCACGGTGTTCAGGGTGCAGCGGCTGGTCGTACCGATACGGGTACAGCCGGTGAATTCGCTGAGGGTGTAGCCGGTCCTGGCCGTGGCGGTGCAGGTACTCCCGCTGCCGTGGCTCACCGGATTGGGCGTGCAGGTCAGGGTGCCCCCGGCGGGCGGACTGGCGGTGGCGGTGATGGGGTATTTCGCGGCGCTGAAGGTGGCGGTGACCTTCTTGGCGGCGGTGACATTCGCCAGGGCACATCGGTTGGTCGCGGCGCTGCGGGTGCAGCCGGTAAATGCGCTGAGGGTGTAGCCGGTGTTGGGCGTGGCGGTGCAGGTGCTGCCGCTGCCATGGTTCACCGGGTTGGGATCGCAACTCACCGATCCCCCGGCAACCGGACTGGCGGTAGTGGTGAGGGGGTAGGTCTTGAGGACGAAGGTGGCGGTGACGCCCGTCGGCGCGGTCACCTGGGTCAGCGAGCATTGGCTGGTCGTGCCGACCCGAGTGCAGCCCGTGAATCCGCTGAGGGTGTAGCCGGTCCTGGCCGCGGCGGTACAGGTACTCCCGCTGCCGTGGGTCACCGGATTGGGCGTGCAGGTGAAGGTGCCCCCGGCGGGCGGGCTGGCGGTGGCGGTGATGGGATATTTCACGGGGCTGAAGGTAGCGACTACCGTCTTCGCCGCGATCACGCTGGTCAGGGCGCACTGGCTGGTCGTACCGATGCGGGTGCAGCCGGTGAATGCGCTGAGGACGTAGCCGGTGTTGGGCGTGGCGGTGCAGGTGCTGCCGCCGCCACGCGGCACTGGGTTGGGGGTGCACTGCACGGAGCCGCCGCCGACCGGGCTTGCGGTGGCTGCGATCCCGTAGGCAAGGCTGAAGTTGGCCGTGATGCTCTGGGCCGCGGTGACGTTGGTCAGGGTGCAACTGGCCCCGGTGCAGGCGCCGCTGAAGGCGGTAAAGGCATAGCCGGTCCTGGCCGCCGCGATGCAGGTGCTGCTCGCCCCATGGGGCACCGGATTGGGGGCGCAGGTCAGGCTCCCCCCAACGACCGGATTAGCGGTGCCGGCAATGGGGTAGCTGGGCAGCGTGACCGTGGCGGGGACGGTCCTGAGTGCATAGCCGGCGGCGGTGGAACTGGCGCTGAAGCGGATCGGGGTCGCCCCGGTCAGCCCGGCCAGGGTGTTGAAGTTGGCCGTGTAGAGGGTGGCGGCCGTGCAGCCGCCGCCGGGCCAAGCGCCGTCCACATCGGCCCAGGCCACCTGGACGAAGGTGTCGGTCGCCGGGTCCGCATCCGCGTCCGCGCTGTCGGCCTCCACCGGTCCCTGGGCGACCAGGGCCGCCGGGAACAGATCGGTGAGGCCGACGAAGGCGAGGCGGCGCGAGTCCCAATGGATGCGCAGGCCGAGCCCGGTCAGGTGGTCCGAGCAGGGATTGGCGGTCGTATAACCCACGGTAAAGGCGACCGGCTGACCCGGTGTTGCGACACGCTGGAGCGGGGCCGGCGTGATGACCTGCTCCGCCGCGCCCGCCGCGCCCGCCGTCATCAGGGACATCAGGAAGAGTCCAGCCGCCGTCGTCAGTTCAGATTGCATGTCACAACTCCATAGAAAGCACGTGTCGGCGAATCGGGCGTTGATCATCGCCGCGGGCAGCGGCGCTCGGTCCGCACCGCCTACGGCTTGGCTCCGCGCCCGTAGGGTCCGCTGTGCGGACCAAAGACCTCGCGGCAAACGAGGCAGCCGGGGCTATGATCGAGCCCCACGGCGGCCTTGATCATGATTCCGGCCGCGCGTCCTTGCGGCAACCCGTCGCGGCCGGGGGCCGCTCCTACGGCGTAGGAGCGGCCCCCGGCCGCGACGGATGTCACGCGCGAGGTGGCCGGAATAATGATCAAGACCTTCACGGCCGACCAGTCTCCCTGGCCGTGCGGCTTTCATCGTTAGTCAGCGGCCGGCGTTGGGCGCGCCCTTCAGTCAGCAAATGGAACGCCTCTTCGCGCTGGCGTTGCTGTGCCGCCACCTCTACCGCCTGAGGCATCAGTCGCGCCACAATGGCGCTTCGGTTCTGACCCGAGAAGGTGCGATTGAAGGCATCCTCAATCTCGTCGGGGATGCTGAAGTTCATCGTTGCCATCGGAAGCCTCTATTCTGAAAAACTGGTCGCGCGCGGAAACGTTTTCTCCGGACCTGTCGGCCCCTCCCAACGGCCGGGGACGAAATAAGCGTTCGGGACGGGGCGAATGCCCCGTCCCGCGGCGGTTGATGGGGCATACCTCGTCCGGCTTAAAGCCATGATGCGCCTGACCAGGATGCCGGAACCGCGTGCGGCGTTCCGCCCTAAGCACGTCAGGCGGCCCGCAGCGGGGCAATGTCCTCGGCCGCCAGGGCCGGCGCGTCGAGGCTCGCGAGGACGCCATTGAGCTCTGCGATCGTTACCTGTTCCGGGGCCGTTATTTCAATGCCGATCGGTTTTCCCGCTTCCGTGTAGTCGATGATCATTCCAACCGCGACCCGTGCCGTGCGTCGACTCCGGTCGCCGGGGGCGCGCGAGAGATAGAGATAAGCGGCCAATGGGCGCCCGTGCCGATAGGTTACTTCAAGATAGGGCCATTTCATTTTCTTTACCCTGAGACTGGATACGCTGTGATCACAACCAGCAGTTGCTCGACTGGGTCCGGTTCGACGATAACCTCCCATCGTTGCATGTCGTGGCGGCTTTCGATGACCCACCGTTCCTCCACAACGTCTTTCCGGTACGTTTTGGCGTGCTGTAACATCCCCCGCAGGTCGAGCTCGGTGAAATTCCGGTCTTCCATACGTTTCAACAGATGAGGCGTGAGGTCCAGATCCCACTCCCACCAGTCCGGCCAAGGGCGCGCTCGCACCAGATGCCGTAAAACATACTGATGGTTGGCACGGATTCGCTCCTGGGCCGCCTGGCTGGCGCGGTTTCTGGTTACTCGGGTGCGGTGTTGCGTACGGGACCGGCGCCGCGCCGACTCGCCCGCGCCCAAACGCGGGCGGTGGCGGGCGGTTTGCGGCCGACCGGATGCTCATACGCCGACATCCCCAAAAAGGACCAAGTCACTGTCCGCCGCGCACGAGACGAACGGACCCGGCGTAGCCCTTACTGTAAGTGTAGACGCCGCCATAGCCGAAGTTCACGTGAAACGCGTGGTTCGGGTAGTAGGCATACGGGGACGCGGACCAAACCCAGGTCGATGGCGTATTCGGAAAGAACGTAGCGTTGATCGCAGGATCATAACAGCGCCGCTCGACCAGCGATTCCAACTCATTCTTATTCGGCAGCCGCCAATCCGTGCGGTTGGCAAAATCGGCGTCGGCCGCCCGTTGCAGGGCGTTCTGCCAGGTGAAGGTAGCGACAGCGCCGCTCGCGCAGCCTGCCCCGCTCAACCCCTCGGCGCACCGCTTCCACACCAGGCCGGTGGCGGCGTCGCTGACGGTGCCGTCGCCGTGGTCGGTGAAACGGCTGTCGGGTGCCGTGGGCGTGATGTCGGTGCGGCAGGTCTGCGCCGCGACGGCGGCGCCGGACGCAGACAGCAGGAGGATCGCCGCGAGTCGCCGCCATCGGTTATTCATCGTCCGGTTGCTCCGTTGATCGTGTACTTGTGGTACCGGGGGAACGTGCGCACGGATTGCTCGATCGCCACCAGCAGGCGAGTCGCGTCCCGCCAAATAGGGAGATGACTCACGCGGCCCAAGGTGCAATCCCCCGCACGCGGGCACGCGCCCTTGGACCGGCCACGTCTCGACGATGTTGAATGAGCCGCGCGGTCAAGCGATTATCACCCCAAAAAGGACCAAGTCACTGGCGGCCGCGCACGAGACGAACGGACCCGGCGTAGTTCTTACCGTCTGCGTCGACGCCGCCACCGCTGAAGTACACGTACCACGCGTAGTTCGGGTCGTAGGCATACGGGGACGCGGACCAAACCCAGGACGCAACCGTATTCGGGAAGTATGTCGTGTCGATCGCCGGATTTATCCGGTCATTACTGACGATGGACAGCAACTCCCGCGGGTCCGGCAGGCGCCAGTCATGGGCGCCGCAGAAGCCCTGGGCATTGACGTCGGCTACATATTTCTGGGTATCGCAGCGGGCCGTATTGAAACAGTTGTTGCCGCCGTCGGCCGTGCCGGCGGACCCGCCGTTGGTCGCCGCGTCCGAGTTGTACCAGGTATAGGTCCAATCCTTGTCCCGCAGCCCACCATCATCGGTCTTGACCTCCCAGATCAGCCCGGTGACATTGTCGCGCACGCAGGACCAAGTTGCAGCGCCAGCGGCCAGCGGGTTGCCGTTGACATCGAGCTTGGTGAAGCTGAACCCGGCGTGGCCGTCGCTGTCGTCGTTGTTGGTCTTGTCGCGCCCGTCCTGGGCGTCCTGCCAGGGGTAGTTGGCGACCGGGCAGGCCAGAAAATTCTGGGTCTCATTCGCGCACCAGTCGATGCCGGTGTCGTTGAGGCGGCCGGCTTGGACGCAGTGATTGGCCGACGCGTCATAATTGAATTGAAAGTCTTCATACTGGCGGATGAAACTGCCCAAGCCGCTGTGTCCGCTGAAGCGTAGGGTGTAAAGGCCGGAGGTTGCGGCACTGAACCAGGCATCGCGGGGGCCTGCACCTTTGACCAGTTGCTCGGTGCCGCTGGGCATCACCACCTGCCAGGCCGCACTCTCGTCCGCGAATGGGTTGAAGCTGTCGGCGCCGCCGAAGAAGCCTTGGAATGGATTGAGAACATTTGTGACGGCGGCAGTCAGGCCGACGGCTTGACAGTTGGAGGCGCTGCCTTCACCGCTGAGTGCGGGCTGGAGCTGGGGCAGGCCGATGAACGCCGTTTGTTCGATGAGCGGAAACTCCTCAAACTGGGTCACGTCCTTGGGGTAGCCGACGATGGATTTGTCGAGGACCTCAATCCCGGCACGGAACTTGGCGTCCACGCCGCCACCGAATTCGAGTTGCGTGAAGCGATAATCGGTGTCGCTGCCCTCCTGGACACCACTCCCGTCGGCCAGGACGCGATACAGGAAGTGCCCTTCTACCCCGGCCTTTCCATACACGTAGGGTTCAATGATGAGGCGCCCGGTAGCGGTGTCGTAGAAGCTGATCTCGATGTCGGGGACGAAGCGCAGCTCAACGTAGCCGTGGGCATTAGCCTCTCCGCTCAGTTCGAAATGCTGCCAGGGCTGGGCCTTCTTGAGGGTCTTCCAGGCGCCGTCTTTGTATTCCAGGCCGGCTTCCAGCTCGTAGCCGATTTCGAGCAGCTCTTCCAAGTCAAGGGCGGCGTCGGCGGTACCCTGAGCCTCCAGCCTGAGGATGAGACGCCCGTTGATGACGACAGGTACCCCGCCGGGCCAAAAGACCTTGATGAAACGCTTATCGACAAGCTCCCGGCTGTACTCGAAATGGGCCTGAGCCGTAGCGGCCAGGCGTACCTTACTCTTGAAAGAGATTGGGCCGGCGACGGCGACCCGCGCATAGTCCAGCCAACCCGAGCTGATATCGGCTTGTACCTCGACGCGGGGCTGGAAGTTGACTCCGGCCTCACCCTCGATCGTCATCTCGGCGCTGCTGCCTGAGAAACTATGTTGTTTGGGCGTCGGTAAGCTGCCCCAGGTTACGACGATGCGAACTTCAAATTTGATCCGCTTGGTGTCACACCATGTGATGATACCGATGCCGCCGCAGTAGGCGTCTCGCTGTTTGGCCAAGGCGATGAAGTGGGCGGTATAGGGTCGCAATTCTGGATCGACATGCTGCTCCTGGGGGGTCCAGCGCAGGACGCCCTTACCCTGGGTGTCGCTATCGCCAGACGGCCGATCCCAGGTGGCACCAAAATCAGTCTCTTCAAGCTGGAGTTGGGTGATCGCGTACTCGGCTTCATAGCCGGGTAGAATGCGCGCGCTGATATCGATGGAAAGCGCGCTCCCGGGCTCCACGCACACGGTTTCTGGGAAGCTGACGTTCAGTGGCGCATCAGAGAGGTTTTGTCGCACCCCGGTGAGACCGTCGCAGTCGATGGGTTTGCTGCTTGCCAGGGATTGCAACTGCGAGGTCTTGAGCGCGGGTGCAACGGAGCGCTTCTCGATCAGGGTCAGGCCGCTGGTGGGCCAGACGGCGCGCACCGTGTCGGCCGTGCGCTGGGAGAGGACGCCGCGGGCGATGGTGGGGTAGGTCTGAGGGCCGACGGTATCGGGCAGGTCGACGAGCTTGATCTTGGTCGAGAGCGAGACGTTCTTGAGCAACTCGTTGAGGGCCGCGGGCTCGGTGGCGATGCTGACCTGGCCGGCGCTCTGCTGGACCGACGTGGCACGACGGAGAAAGGAGAAAGCCGGTGCCCTCCGGAGAGACAAGAAGGGCGCCCGACTGGGGTGGGGTTGCGCCCGTGGGAAGGCGGTAGCCAATGCGGTCAGGCTCGACGACCTGCGCGGGGGCGCTGGCCGCGTCGAGCACCCGGCGGGGTTCGGTGGTTGCTTGCGGGGCATCCGCCGCAGTGACGACCGCGAGCTCGTTGCTCAAACTGCTATAACCGAAACGGTCCCGCGCCTCGATCTTGATCCAGTAGGTGGTGGCGGGGGCCAACAAAGGGATAGTACCAGTGGCGGCGTTGGTGACCTCGGCGCGCGCGGTGGCGGCGTCGGGGACGAAGTTGGCTTCCTCCGCGGCGTGCAGGACGTAGAGGATCTGGCTGCCGGGGGTGTCGTTGTCGACGGTGGGCAGCCAGTCGAGTTGGATACTGTCGGTGGTGAGAGAGTTGGCCTGGACCAGTTCGACCCGCGTCGGGGCCTGGCCGGGGGGCGGGTTGATGCCGTCAATCTGGGCGGTGATCGCGGCGGCATCGCGCGTCGCGCTAGGAGACAGAGCACCAGCGGTCAGCTCGCTTCCGGTCCGACCCAGCATGTACCGCAGGATCAGGATGCCGTCGGTAAGAGCATCGACCTTGCCGTCGCCGTCCACGTCGAGGGACTGGTCGAGACCGGCGAGATACCCCTCGACGGACGCGGTGTCGCGCACGGCGCCCGGGCCGATGGCACCGGTAACCAAGGAAGCGCCACTGAAGCCGAACAGGTGGCGCAGGATCAGGGTGCCGTCGGTTTGGGGCGTGACCGCACCGTCGCCATCTACGTCCAGCACAGCGGCCTGGGGGCCGACCGCCGCGCAGAGCAGCAGTGCCAATAAGCCCAGGCCCAGGTGCGTGCGTATCCAGCCGATCGTTCGCATGTCCGCGTTCTCTCCAGTGTACCCGTCCGGCGTGCCGGTCGCAGGGCGGCGTTCGCCGTCCCCGACTCCTGTTGGGCCATGCGCGATTGGGCCATTGTAATGGATAATTTATGGAATTGCAACGGCGGAAAACGCTCGGGTATCCGCACGCCAGACCCTGCCCCCGGCATCAGCCCCGCGACGGACGCGGCGAACTCGATCATCACTCCGACCACTGGGAGCGCCGCACCCCAGTGCGGCGCGATCTCGCAAGCGGCCGCGGGGTCGCGGGTGTCGGAGAGGCCTCGCCGCACTGGGGTGCGGCGCTCCCAGTGTCGGGGCTTGCCTTACGCCTGGGAGCGGTGTTGCACGGACGGAGGGGCGGGGAGGGGATGATGATCGAGGCCCAGGCGGCGACCCCGCGGAGAGGGGGGATAAACCCGGAAAGCGCAGTTCTCTCACAGAGACACAAAGATCACAAAGGTTTTCCAAGCGATATGTCGGTTGCAGAGGTCACCTGGGGCGATGATCGGCGCCACGCCTTCAATGATCCGTCCTCCTTTGTGTCTCTGTGTCTTTGTGAGAACCATCGCCGGATTCAGGATAAACCTTGCACCCCGCCCGGATCGGGGCGACAGTGCCGCCCTGTTCCCGGTTCCGGCACCCGGTGCCGCGGCCCCTTTCGCTTTGTGGTGAATCAATGCAACAAGATACGATCAGTAAGGCGGTGGTCCTGGTCCTGGCACTGGGGATCTCCGCGCTCTTTATGACCATGATCGCGCCCTTTCTGATGGCGCTCTTTCTGGCGGGCCTCGCGAGCGCCCTGGCGCAACCGCTGTTCCTGCGCCTGACGGACCTGTTCGGGGGCCGCCGGGCGCTGGCGTCGCTTGCGAGCCTGTCGCTCATGACGCTGGTGGTGCTGATTCCGCTGGTCCTGCTGGCGGGCGTCCTGGTCTCCCAGGCCCTGGACGTAAGCCAATTGGCGGGCGTCTGGGTGGGCGAGACCCTGACCCAGCCCGACGCCTTTGCCGGACTCCTGCGCCGCCTGCCCTTCTATGAGCAGTTGGCCCCGCACTGGGGCAAGATCGCGCAGCAGGCGGGCGACGCGGCCGGGGCCTTGAGCAAGATCGCGGTGGAGGGCCTGTCCTCGCTCACCCTGGGGACCGTGAACTTTATCTTCATGCTCTTCGTGTTCCTCTACAGCCTCTATTTCCTGCTGATGGACGGGGACCAACTGGTCGACAAGTTGCTCTATTACCTCCCGCTCAAGACCACGGACGAGCGCATGATGCTCGCGAAGTTCACCTCCGTGACCCGGGCGACACTGCGCGGCTCGCTGCTGATCGGTCTGCTGCAGGGGACCCTGGCCGGCATCGCCTTCGCCGTGGCCGGCATCCCCAACGCGATCTTCTGGGGCTCGGCGATGGCGATCTTCTCCATGATTCCCAATGTCGGCTCGGCCCTGATCTGGGTGCCGGCGGTGGTGCTCCTGATCGTCCAGGGGCAGGTGCTCACGGGCGTCCTCCTGGCCGCCTTCTGCGGCCTGCTGGTGGGCAGCCTGGACAATGTGCTGCGCCCCATCCTGGTGGGCAAGGACACCAAGATGCATGAGCTGATGATCTTTTTCAGCACCTTGGGCGGTCTCTTCATGTTCGGCTTCCCGGGGATCTTCATCGGCCCGGTGATCGGCTCACTGCTGGTCTCGATCTGGGAGATCTATGGGGTGGAGTTCGCCGATTCGCTGCCGGAGGTGGAGGGGAGGATGGGCGGCCAGGGGGGAACGGCGGTCGATCCGGGGGAGACCCCGGCGGCCGGTCCGGCGGATCAAGGCCCAGCGCCATAGAGCGATTTCCGCAATACGTCGTACCCGCAGGACGCGACCGGAGGCCGACGCCTTACCGTGAAAGTCGCGCAGCGACGCTGTGGGAGCGGCTTTACCGTGAAAGTGCGTAGTCAGGCCATCCTGGCCTGACGGTGTCGGGGCTGTAACAGTCAGGGCTGGAAGCCCTGACTACGCCGCACCGCACGCTGGCCATCAAGCGAGCGGTCGAGAGGACTTTCGTGTTCCGGGGTGGCGCGGGTGCCATGACCGTTAGCCGCGACGGGCCGCGCGGGAACGCGGCATCGAAGTTCGCCGCGGCGTCGCATCGCGGCCGCAGGCCGCTCCTACGGCACTTTCACCTTCCGGGGTGGCAGAGCGACCTTCCGTGGCCGTTAGCGGGCCGCAACGCCCCGTCCGGCTGAAGCCTCGACCTCCGGTCGGTCTGGCTGATACCAAAGCTATCCGCAGTCCACCTAACCTACGCCATCGGGGGCGGGACGCCCCCGCTCCTTTGCTGCGTGAAGCAATCCAGGGTGTGGTCGTTGACCATCCCCACCGCCTGCATCAGGGCATAGCAGATGGTGCTGCCGACGAAGCGGAAGCCGCGCCGCTTGAGCTCCCGGCTCAGCCGATCCGACTCAGGCGTCTGAGTCGGGACCTGCGCCAGACTGGCCCAGGCGTTTTGCCGCGGTACCCCATCCACGAACCCCCAGAGCAGGTCCGACAGGGTCTCGCCCCGTTCGTACAGGGCCAGGACGGCGCGGGCGTTGCCCACCGTGGACTCAACCTTGAGCCGGTTGCGCACGATCCCCGGATCGGCGAGCAGTTCGGCTACCCGTGCCCCATCGAAACGGGCCACGGCGTCCGGGTCGAAGCCCAGGAAGGCCCGGCGATAGCCCTCACGCTTGCGCAGGATGGTGAGCCAGGACAGACCGGCCTGGGCGCCCTCCAGGGTCAGCATCTCGAACAGGTGCCGTTCGTCGCGGTTGGGGACGCCCCATTCGCGGTCGTGGTAGTCGACATAGAGCGGGTCTGCCGTGCACCAGGCGCAGCGGATCAGGCCCTCGTCGCTCATTGGGGCAGCCGGTCCAGGATGCCGAACAGGGCGGCCCTGAGTTGCACATAGTCCGCGGGCAGCGCGGCCAGCATCCGTGCGGCGCTCTGGACATAGGTGCCGGGGACCAGCTCGTCGGCACACTGGGCACAGATACCCGCGACGCTTTCCGCGGTGGATTCCAGGTGGAATTGGAGCCCGAGCACGCGCCCTTCGTAGAGGAACGCCTGCTGCTCACAGGCGCGGCTGCGGGCCAGGTGGACCGCGCCCGCGGGCAGGTCGAAGGTATCGCCGTGCCAGTGGAACACCGTAAGGGTGGACGGCAGAAAGCCGCAGACCGGGGATGCCTGCCCGGCCGCGGTCAGTTCGATCGGCAGCCACCCGATCTCGGGCTCCCGGTTGCGATAGACCCGCGCGCCCAGCGCCGCGGCAATCAACTGGGCCCCGAGACAGACCCCGACCAGGGTCTTGCCGGCCGCGATAGCCTGGCGGATCAGGGCCTTCTCCGCGGCCAGCCAGGGGTACCGCGACTCGTCGTTCGCGCCCATGGGCCCACCCATGATGACCAGCCAATCGAAGTCCGCCGGCTCCGGCGCCGCCAAGCCGGCGTAAAGCGGCGTTATGGTCAGCGAGTGACCACGGGCAGCGGCCCAGTCGGCGATACCGTAGGGGCCCTCGAAGGGGACGTGCTGCAGGACCTGGATACGCATGCGATCGATGCCCATCGTAGTTGGTTTTTCGTAACGCGCTGTTTGATAGGTAACGAATCAGGAACAAGTTAAACACGACAAGCGTTCCATAACCTCAGCAGCCCGGGTCTTCGGGCGTCAGTTCCAGCGCGCCCCGGATCAGGGCGCCGGCCCGATAGAGCCCGACCAGGGTCTTGGCATCGGTGATGGTCCCATCGCTACACCAGTCCAGGGCCTGACCCAGGGGCAGCCAATGGATCTCCATCACCTCGTCGCGCTCCTGGGCGTGGTCCCGGAGATCCAGGTCCCGCGCCAGCCACAGATAAATGACCTCGGTGAAGACCCCGGGGGAACTGTGCATGAAACCCAGGTCGATCCAGTCCGCGGCGCTCACCCCCGCCTCCTCCGCCAACTCCCGGGTCGCCGTCGTCAGCGGGGCCTCACCCGGGTCGATCTTGCCCGCCGGCAGCTCCCACAACCAGCCGCCCCCGGCATGACGGTACTGGCGCAGCAGACAGACCCGCTGCTGCTCGTCGAGCGCCACCGCCGCGGCGCCGCCGGGGTGGCGGATGATCTCCAAGTCCACCCGGTTGCCGTTGGGGAGTTCCACGGTCTCGATGGCGAGGTCGATCACGCGCCCCGCAAAGATCGGTTCGCGTTTCAGGATCGGTGTTTCGCTCATAGCAGTATCTCGCTGAGTTCTGGGACCGGAGCTGCAGACCGCGCCGATGCGCCCACGGCCCGCATCTGGGCATGAGCCCCTAGACTTGCCGCGGTCGCCCCATGCCACTGGCCGCAGGCATCGCCGCATCGCCCCTTGACCAACCGTGGCGCAGGGTAGCGAACACCCGCGAGCGTCAGTGCGGTGTTCATCTTGGAATGCCCTGCGCCCCCTGTTCGCCACCGGGGCTGAGTGGCGACCTGTCATTCACGTCGCCCCCCGGGGCACATTGTCGGCGCACCCAAAGCGATGCAATCACGATCAAGAAGCCCACGACCGGCACATGGTGACGGGGCTGGCTCACCAACACCGAAAATATCGCAGCATAGTACAAGGTCATCGTCATCAACAAAATAAACGGTGGCGATGCGACCAGGCTGCGCCAATAGCGGAACACGCTCGCGCCAATCAACAGCCAGAGCAGGCACCACCAGAGATGACCCACCCCATAAGTGACGTAATACCAGAAGCCGGTATAGCCGTAATCACCCTTCAAGACCCACTCCACCTCAACGGCACCGTTGGCGAACAGAATGGCCTGTTTGACCACCGCCAGTTGTAGAAAGCGTGCGCGATTGTTTGCGATCCAGGCCATAGCCCTGGAAATTCCGGCACGATTCCAGGCCACTTCGTCACCAGCGAACGCCTGCGGATCGAGCAGCTGGCCAAGTTCGGCCGGAGCCATATCTCCGCCCCAGGCCAACGGGTTATTGGCCTGATATAGGGTGATACCGGCATTGGTGGTACCCACCAGCAAGGTATCTAATTGAACATAGTTCCGCACTACCCACGGCAGCAACACCAGGAGCATCCCCAACGCCAATAGCGTACCGCGCATCAGCGAGGGTCTCCAATGACGACCAAACACTAGAAAATAGAGACAAAAAAGTAACAGAAGCAGTTGAAATTCGGTACGCGCCAGCGTGGCCAGCCCCAACAACAGCCCGACCAGGAAACTCAGGACCGGTTTTTTCTCCATCACCCTGACGACCGCCCAGAACAGCGAAAAGTACAGAAAAAGGGCAAGCGGTTCGCTGGATGCATAGCCGGTCTGGGCAATCAGTTCCGGAGAGATCGCGAGCAGGAATACTCCGAACAAGGCAGCCGATGAATCAACCAATTGCCGGATGGCGACAAACAACACGATGCCGGTTAAAATAAATAACAACAGGTTGATGGCGGCAGGCAGCCACGGCATCGGACCGACACCCCAAATCCCGGCGGCCAGCAATAGTGGAAAGCCGACGGGCCGGAACGCCCGAAAGACATTATCACCATAATAAGAATAGTATTCGCGGCTTTGAACCAGTCGCTCCGCCGATTGCCAATAGTCCAGATAGTCTGACGTCTGTATCCCCGGAAACGCGTAAACCCAAAACAACCGCAGCACCGACCCCAAGGTGATGATACCGAACAGCCAGAGCCATGACGAGGTCGGGCCGATCCGCAGCGGCAGGCCCTTTGCCCGCGCCAAGAACCACGCCAACGCGACGGCCAACACGCCGATTATCACTACGGCAGCCGGTGGTATCGTGAGCAGCCGCCAGGGTATATAAAAATAGACCAGAACCGTTTGGATGGAAAATGCGGCGACGATGAGAACCGCCACCGCCCGAGCGCCGGCAGATAACTCCCGACCAGCAGCTGAAGTCAGCATTGTTTGCACTCCCAAACTCCTATCGCCATGCGCCATGGCTCAACGGTCGAGCTGAACGATGGACACAATGAATAATGCAGCCCGAGCGCGGTTAAGCGACTGCAACCTTAGCCCGGACTGACCAAGTATCATCGCTGAGATGCTGGTCCAAGCGTCCCCATGAAGTCTAGCTTACCGCAGGGTCCGGTAGTGAGACAAGTTTGAACGCATGGCCTCACGACGCACCCGTGTCAGTCGATGGATTAATGCGTACCCGCACTGGCATTACCGATTTCCAGCCGCTGCGAACTGCCGTTTTAGGCAGCCGGGCGCGACCAATCCCGCGCTTGTGCGCTTGGCGTGATTGTGGGCGGCTCAAGTCGCAAGCCGCACGCGCACCAGTGCGCCGCCCAAGGGGCTGGCGGCAATGATCAGTTCACCACCATAGGCGAGACAGATCTCCCGCACCACGGCAAGCCCGATGCCGTGGCCGGGGGCGCTCAGGTCGACGCGGACGCCACGCTCCATGACATCGCGCGCCCGCGCCACCGGGATGCCGGGACCGTCATCCTCCACCCACAGCACCAGGGCTGCGCCCTCCCGCCGGGCCCCGATCACGATTTTTGCGCGACACCATTTGTAGGCGTTGTCCAGCAGATTCCCCAACACCTCCAGCAGGTCGCCCTCCAGGCCGCGGAAGCTCAATCCCGGCTCCAGGTCCAGGGTGACCAGGACCCTACGCCCGGCGTGCAGCTTGGCGAGCGAGGCGCGCAGGCGCTCCACGACTTGGGCGACAGGGAGCGGCGGGCTCAGGGTAGCGACCGGGCGGGCGCGGGCACGCTCCAGTTGATAGGCGACGATCTCGTCCATGCGCCGCAACTGCTCGGCCGCCTGTTCGACCCACGGCTCGACCCAGGACGGCATCTCGCCCGCATCCGGTGTGCGCACCTGCGCGAGGGCCCCGCGCAGCACCGCCAGCGGGGTCTTGAGGCTGTGGGCCAGGTCGGCCAGGGCGTGGCCGAGACGGGTCTGGCGCGCGGACTCGTGGGCGAGGAGCGCGTTGAGATTGTCGGTCAGCGGGCGCAGTTCCCGGGGGTAGCGGCCGTGCAGCCGGTCCTGGGTGCCGGCCTCCACCGCGGCCACCTCGTCCGCCGCCCGCCGCAGCGGGGCCAGGCCCCAGCGCAGCGCGGCCAGCAGGGCGACGAGCAGGAGCGCGGCCATGGCCCCCAGCCAGCGGGCCAGGCTGGTGCGAAAGCGCTCCAACTCAAGGGCGTAGTCGGTCAGGTCCTCTGCCACACTAAAGGTGTAGCCGCGGGGCACTGGGCCGATGGTCCAGGTGACCCCGTAGTCCTCCACGAAATAGGCGCGGCCGGTGTCGTCCTGCGCCTCGCGGAAGCGGCGCTCGCCGGGCGCGAGCCGGGTGCCGAAGGGCACGGCCTGGCCCAAGGCCGAGGCCGAGCGCCAGATCGGGGTCCCGGCAGTGTCACTCACCTGACCATAGAGCCCGGACCCGGGCAGGCTCAGGCGCGCCTCGGCCAGGCCCGGCGGCAAGGTCAAGCCGTCCTCCTGCGCGTCCGCCGCGGCCATCAGCAGATAGACCTGGCCGAGCAGACGCTCCTCCCGGGCGGAGCGGGCGGCGGCCTGGAAGGCGCGCTCCAGGGCCAGGCTCGTGAGTACCACGAAAACCAGCAGCACCAGGGCGGCGACCAGCGTCACCCGCGTCTGGAGCGACGTCACACCGGCCTGTCTGCGTGGACGAAGCGGTAGCCGCGCCCGCGCAGTGTCTCGATCGGGCCCCAGGTACCGTCGGGGTCCAGCTTGCGGCGCAGTCGCCCGACCAGGACCTCCAGCACATTGCTGTCGCGGTCCTCGTCGTGGGGATAGAGATAGTCGGCCAGTTCGCGTTTGGACAGGACCCGACCCGGCTGGGACATCAGCCGCTCCAGGAGCCGGAACTCGAAGGCCGTCAGTTCCACCGGCACGCCCTGGACCCACACCCGCTGCCCGGCGCGGTCCAGGCGCACCGGCCCGAGCGCCAGTACCTGCTCTGCCGCCCCGGCCGCCCGGCGCAGCAGGGCGCGCAGCCGGGCCAGCAGTTCCTCGATCTCGAAGGGCTTGGCCAGGTAGTCGTCCGCGCCCGCCTCCAGCCCCTCGACCTTGTCCTGCCACCGGCCGCGGGCGGTGAGCACCAGCACCGGGAGGCGGTTCCCGGCCGCGCGCAGGCGCCGCAGGATTGTCAGTCCCGGGGTCCCGGGCAGGCCGAGATCCAGCACCAGCGCGTCGAAGGGGTACTCGCTCGCCAGATACAGCCCCTCGTCCCCGTCCCCGCTCTGGTCCACCCGGAACCCCTCGCGCAGGAGCCGCGCGACCAATTGGGCGCGCAGGGCGGGCTCGTCCTCGATCACCAGCAGGCGCATCGGTGCGGCCGACCGGCTCAGCCGCTGGCCGCGGGGATGACGACGACACGGACCTCCCCCGCCGGGGTCAGCACCTTGACCTGCCAGCCGCCGCCGCCGCGCTCTACCGACAGCACCCGCCCGCCGGTCTGGCGGCGCGCCTGCTCCGCCGCCTCGGCCGCCGACGCGGCCCCGGCCACCAGGACCCACGGGGGAGCGGCGCGGGGCACCGGGCATCCGCCCGGCGCCTGACAGGCCCCCAGAGAAAGCACAAGAAGCGAAGCGCCACTGGTCAACATCGATGGATCACGGATCTGAACGTCGGGCCGGGCCGGGTGCGGATGAATCTAGCACAATGCCGAGGCCGTGGCGCGCGCCGGCCCCTACCAGCGCCCGTTGAGGATCACCGAGAGCCCCGGCAGCGGACGCGCCGGGACATAGCGCCGCTCATAGACCGGCCGCTCCACCACGACCACATCGCGCCCGCCCCGGCGCCAATCGCCATACCCCCGGCGATACCGATCGCCGCGCCCCCAGCCGTGTCCATGGTCATGCCCCCAGCCCCGCCGGTCGTCGCCATGTCGCGGCCCCCCACCCCAGCCGCCGCCGTGGTAACGCTCGCCGCGGTACCCACCGCCCTGGCCGCCGCCACGGGGTCCGCCGCCCTGATCGCGCCCGCCGCCCTGGCCGCCGCCATACTGCGCGCCCCCCGGCGACCCGCCGCCCCAACTGCGCCCGCCGTCCGCCGCGGCCAACCCGGGCAGGGCCAGGGCGCCCGCCAGCAGGGCCGCCAGCGCCAATCGGTTCGGGGTGTATCGCTTGCTCATCGTCGCTGCCCTCTGAAGTCTGGCGGGGCCCAATGCCCTCGCTTGGCACCCATACTAGGCCGGGGACCCTGAACGCAGCCTGAACCGGACGCCTCATCAAAGGGATGCCTCCGGCCCCGCGCCGGGCCAGGGCCTGTCCACTAGCCCACGCCCTGACCCGCTGTCGTTGTCGTTGTCGTTGTCGTTGTCGTAATCGAGGTTATCGTAGCCCCGCGGATTCTCCCGCACCCCAGATTGCATCGCTTCTCCGATCACGACAACGATCACGACAACGACAACGATTGCCTCGTGTTCCTGACTCGTGCCTAGGTGCCCTCCAAGGCCTTGGACGCGACCTCATAAGCATCCTTGGACAGGGCCTCGGCGGCGAGTACGCGCCCGAGCTCCGCGCGCATCAGACCTTGCCGCTGCGGATCGAAGCGCCGCCAGCGGATCAGTGACTTGAGCAGCCGCGAGGCGATCTGCGGGTTCAGCGGGTCCAGTTCCAGGACGCGCTCGGCGAGAAAGCGGTAGCCGCTGCCGTCGGCGGCGTGGAAGCGCACCGGGTTGGCCGTGCAGAAGGCACCGATGAGGCTGCGCACGCGATTGGGGTTGCGCAGGGAGAAGTCCGGGTGGTCCATCAGGTGCACCACCTGCTCCAGGGTGTCCGCCCGGCTGCTGGTGGCCTGGATGCTGAACCACTTGTCGACGACCAGGGGCACGGCGGACCAGCGGCGGTAGAACTCGACCAGCGCCGCCGCACCGGCGGGGCCGCCATGGTCCACCAGCAGGCGCAGGGCAACCATCACGTCCGTCATGCTGTGCGCGGCGCTGAACTGGTCGCGGCACAGGGTGATGGCGTCCTGCCCCCCGCCGGCCATGAGATACCCGAGCGCCAGGCCCTTCAGTGCCCGCCGGCCGGTCCCCTCGGGGGTGAAGGCGTAGGGGCCGGTCTCGGCCTGGGCCGCGTAGACGCGGCGCAGATCCTCGCCCAACTCCTCCCCGATCCGGCGGCGCAGGTGCTCCCGGGCGGCGTGGATACCGTCCACGTCCACCACCGCCATCTGATCCGCCAGGTAGGACTCCCCGGGCAGGGTCAGGACCTCGGCACGCAGTGCCGGGGCACCTTCGGTGTCCAGCAAGGCGAGCCGGCAGGCCGCGAAGAAGGCCCCCGGCACCTGGATCTGCGGCTGCGCAACCGTGCGGAGCAAGACCCGCTGCATCAGGGTCTGGGCGGCGTCCCAGCGGGCAAAACCGTCGGTATCCCGGGCCATCAGGAACTCCAGGTCCTGATCGCTGTAGTCGAAGCGCAGCTTGACCGGGGCCGAGAAGCCGCGCAGCAGCGAGGGCACCGGCCGCTCGGGCAGCCCGACGAAGCGGAACTGCTCCACCGCGGCGCGCACCTCCAGCACCCGGGTGCCGACCCGCGCCGCGTCCGCACCCGCGGCGACCGGGTCGTCGCTCAGGCGCAACGGCAGTTCCTGACCGCCCGCATCGAGCAGCCCGACGGCCAGCGGCAGGTGCAGCGGCCCCTTCTGCGGCTGACCCGGGGTCGCCGGGGTATGCTGGCGCACGCGCAGGCGGTAGCTGCCCTGCGCCGGGTCATAGTCGCCCTGGACCCAGAGCTCGGGGGTCCCGGCCTGCTCATACCAGCGGCGGAACTGGGTGAGGTCGCGGCCGCTGGCGGCCTCCATGCAGGTCACGAAGTCGTCGGTGGTCACCGCCTGGCCGTCGTAGCGGGTGAAATACAGGTCCGTGGCCTTACGGAACAGCGCGGGGCCCAGCAGATTGGCCTGCATCCGCACCACCTCGGCGCCCTTCTCGTAGACGGTCGAGGTGTAGAAGTTGTTGATCTCGATATAGGCCGTGGGCCGCACCGGGTGGGCCAGGGGGCCCGCGTCCTCGGCGAACTGATGGGCGCGCAGGCCGCGCACGTCATGGATGCGCTTGACCGCGCTCGCGCCCATGGCGGCGGAGAACTCCTGATCGCGGTAGACGGTGAAGCCCTCCTTCAGGCTCAACTGAAACCAGTCGCGGCAGGTGATGCGATTCCCCGTCCAGTTGTGGAAATACTCATGGGCGATGACCCCCTCGATCCCCGCGAAGTCCTGATCCGTGGCGATGTCCGGGCGCGCCAGGACATACTTGTCATTGAATACATTGAGCCCCTTGTTCTCCATCGCCCCCATGTTGAAGTGGCTGACGGCCACGATCATGAACAAATCGAGGTCATATTCGCGCCCGAAGCGCTCCTCGTCCCAGCGCATGGCCCGCTTGAGCGAGCACATGGCGTGGTCGCACTGGTCCAGGTTGTGGGGCTCGACATAGATCCGCAGCCCCACCTCGCGCCCGGAGGCGGTCGTGAAGCGGTCCGCGACCAGCCCCAGGTCCCCGGCGATCAGGGCGAACAGGTAACAGGGCTTGGGGAAGGGGTCCTCCCAGTGCACCTCATGGCGGCCGTCCCCCAGGTCGCGCGGCTCACCCGGATTGCCGTTGGACAGCAGCACCGGAAAGCGCCCCCGATCGGCCGCCAGGGTGACCCCGTAACGGGCCATGACGTCCGGGCGGTCCAGAAAATAGGTGATGCGCCGGAACCCCTCCGCCTCGCACTGGGTGCACAACATATCGCCGGACTGGTAGAGTCCCTCCAGGGCCGTGTTGCGCGCCGGGTGGATGTGGACCCAGGTCTGCAGCAGGAAGCGGTCCGGCACCCGCTGCAGGGTCAGGGACTCGGCGTCGACCCGATACTCGGCGGGGGTCAGGGGATACCCATCGATGCTGACCCGGTCCAGTTCCAACTGCTCCCCGTGCAGGGTCAGGCTGCCGTCCCCGCGGGTCGCGGCCGGGTTGCGGCGCATGTGCAGGTCGGCGGCGACCCGGGTCAGGTCCAAATCCAGGTCGAAGCGCAGGTCCACCCGGTCGATCAGGAACTCGGGCGGGCGATAGTCCTCCAGACGGATCGGGTGCGGGGCATCTCGGTACATGCTGCTCTCGGTGGGCCATGGCAGGGGGTCTCCTGCGGATAGCGTCGATTGTATTCCGGCGACGGCCATTTGATTCAAAGGCAAACATAAAACATGATCCCGGCGGCCGGCCGCGCGCGGCGCGGGCCGCGGCAAGCACGAGAGAGCGACGATGCCACAAGTCCTGATGTACACAAAAACACCCTGCAGCTACTGCTCCCGCGCCCGGAAGTTGCTCCAGCGCCGGGGCATCGACTTCACCGAAATCCCGGTGGACCGCGACCCTGAGCAGGAACGACAGATGATCGAGCGCAGCGGCAGCCGCAGCGTGCCCCAGGTCTTCATCGACGACCGCCACATCGGCGGCTATGTCGACCTGGCCGAACTCGACGCCGACGGGGAACTGGACCCCCTGCTCGGGCGATGACCGCGCCCGCACCGGCGCCCGAGGTCCGTCTGGATAAATGGCTGTGGGCGGCGCGCTTTTTCAAGACCCGCCACCTGGCGGTGGAGGCCATCGCCGGCGGCAAGGTCCAGGTCGACGGCCACCGGGCCAAACCCGGGCGGGGCATCCGACCCGGCGCGCGGATCTCCATCCACAAAGAGTCGCTGGCCTGGGAGATCGAGGTGCTGGCCGTGACGCTGCAACGCCGCCCGGCCGCCGAGGCCGCGCTCCTGTACACGGAGGACGAGGCCAGCCTGGCACGGCGCCTCGAACAACTGCGCCAACGCCGCGAGGCCGGCCCCCAGGACCAGGTCGGAGAACGCCCGACCAAACGCGACCGGCGGCAGTTGGAGCGCTTCAAGGCGCCATGAGTGTTGGGCGGTCGATCGACTACCTAATAAAGAGTATTTGGCCGCAAATCAACGCAAATAAGCGCAAATAAATCTACTGGTTCGCGGCGTCACCGGTGCCACCCGCACGGTGAACATGCGGAAAATGACAAGTCTTTGATTATTTGCGTCAATTTGCGTGCATTTGCGGCTAAACTGCTTCTTCTGGGCCGCGCAGGCTGCCGTGGCCTCGTCGCGGCTAAAGCCGCTCCCACAGGCCCCGCACACACCAACCATCGGAACCAACGCCATGGGTCGTATCGTCGCAAGCAGTTTCCGCCCGGCCTGGTGGCTGCCCGGACCCCACCTCCAGACCGTCTGGCCGAGCCTGGCGCGCCGTCGGCCCGCACTGCCGCTCGAACGCCGCCGCATCGAACTGGCCGACGGCGACTTCATCGACCTGGCCCTGGGCACGGGCCGCGGGCCCCGCGTCCTGGTAATCCACGGACTGGAGGGGGACCTCCAGTCACACTACGCCGGCACCCTGCTTGAGGCTCTGGCCCAGGCGGGCTACTGCCCCGTCTTCATGCACCTGCGCGGCTGCTCCGGTGAACCCAACCGGTTGGCCCGCAGCTACCACTCCGGCGCCAGCGAGGACCTGCGCGAGGTCCTGATCCACCTGGCACGCGACCCGGCGGGCCCCCCGCTCGCCGCCATCGGCTTCTCCCTGGGCGCCAACCTGCTGCTCAAGTACCTGGGCGAACACGGCGGCCACCCGCCCGGCGACCCGCGGGGCCCCCTGCTCGGCGCCGGGATCGCGGTATCAGCCCCCTTCGTCCTGCGCGACGCCATGCTGCGCCTGGATCAGGGTGCCTCGCGCGTCTACCGGACCTACCTGGTTGACCGGCTCAAGCTCGCCTTCCAGAGCAAGTTCGCCACCCTGCCCTGCCCGCTGCCCATCGACATCGCGGCGATTCACGGATTCAACGAGTTCGACGACCAGGTCACGGCCCCCCTGTGCGGTTTCGCCGGTGTCTTTGACTACTACAGCCGCGCCAGTTGCCGCGGCTACCTCCCCGCCATCAGCACCCCGACCCTGATCATCCACGCCCGCGATGACCCCTTCATGTTCCCGGCCACGGTCCCCTTCGAGCATGAACTCGGCCCCGGCATCACGCTGGAGCTCAGCGCGCACGGGGGGCATGTCGGCTTTGTTGCCGGCAATCGGCCCTGGCGGCCGCAGTATTGGCTGGAGGGGCGCATCATCGGGTTTCTCCGGGACCTACAGATACCGGATAGCGGGTGAAGCGTGACGCCGCGAGCCCTCTGGCATTCGCACTGTTTACTGACCTTACTGCCGCCTCTGATCCCGTATCCCGCGCAGTGAAATCACCAGCACCTCGGTTTGTTGGCACATCGGCTTCTCGGATCGCTCAAAGGTCACAACCTCGTCGGCCGCTCCCGCGACTGCGACCGCCAGGTGCAGGGCATCGAGTGGCGCGAGGTCATGGCGTGCGGCCAGCCCAAGCGCCGCTTGGACCACTGCCGCGGTCACGGGGATATCCTCGGCAACCGAGAAAACGGCTTGCATGAAAGCGACTTCGACCGCCCGGCGGTAAAACCCCGGTTTGGGCAAGACCTCCAACCGGACAAAATCGCTGGTCAGGATTCGGCGCTCTGGATCATCCATCACTGCCCGCGCCCACGCGCGGGACTCGTCGTCGCCGTTCCAGGCGGCGATCAGGACATTGGCGTCCAAACAGGTGCGTCGCCTAGTCATCGTGTTCGCCCCGGCGTCGCTGTGCCTCCGCCAGCACGGCATCCCAAGCCATGGGCGCCGGGAGCTCCCCCGCATCGACGGCCTGGGCACGCAGAGACTCCAGTCGACGCCACAGGTCAGTGCGTGGTGCAGCGCCTTCGTCGATCGGAGTGATCGCTGGGCCGGCGGTCCGCGCCCCGCCCACGTCGGGTGGGTCCACGATGACCGCCAACTGATGTCGACCAGGTAACACGCTGGACGGCAAGCCCAACACCACGCCGCGGTGGGCATCGACGTCGCAATCGAGGGTAAAGGTCTGCATGTCAGTCGCTCGTTCGGGTTGCGGGCAAGGCTTATGCTGCCGCGAATCCGCGACGTCGTCCATCCGCACGGACATCGGCATCTTACCGTGAAAGTCGCGCGGCGACGCTGTGGGAGCGGCTTCAGCCGCGACGAGGCCTCGCGAGCTGCCGCAACGTCGCAGGTTACCGCGGCGCCGCATCGCGGCTGCAAGCCGCTCCCTCGGGAGGACTTTCATCTGCCGAGGCGGCTGATGTTCCTCCCATGGCCGTTAGCCCCGGTTCACGGGCGCCGCAACTGGGCTAATATGCCGATCAAGCGGGGGCACGAGGCAAACCGCCGCCCTGTCCCCTCCGTCCACCGCCCGGCGACTTATAACGACTCCAGACCCATGACGACCGCCACTCGCCGCAAACGCCTGCCCATCGGCATCCAGACTTTCGCGAAGATCCGCGAGGACGACTGCTATTACGTCGACAAGACCGGCTTTGCCCTGCGGCTGATCGCGCAAGGCAGCCACTATTTCCTGTCGCGCCCGCGGCGCTTCGGCAAGTCGCTGTTCCTGGATACGCTGGCGGAACTGTTCGCCGGCAATGAGCCGCTGTTTCGGGGGCTCGCGGCCCATGGGCGCTGGGATTGGAGTCGGCGCTTCCCGCTCATCCGGCTGAGCTTCGGCGGCGGCCTGGTCCGCAGCCGCGCCGAGCTCG
>Ga0247840_10002714_pt1 | contig 31036 bp, 27 predicted proteins | sample LaCruzMarch2015__FD_192404 | JGI IMG/M metagenome (GOLD analysis project Ga0247840, IMG submission 192404) | Freshwater microbial communities from meromictic Lake La Cruz, Castile-La Mancha, Spain - LaCruzMarch2015_17m | ecosystem: Environmental > Aquatic > Freshwater > Lake | place: Spain...
CTCCTGAGTAATAGCTTTGCCCTTTGCTAACAAAACCATTTGCTCCTTGCACATTATAGGGTACTGGAACTGATGCAAATTCTCTGGCCAGTTCTAACTGAAAATCTAAATCTGATATAGACCCCGATTTCCATTGATCCAATTTTCTTAGATCTTTTAATCTTAAAATAATTAGATAATCTTGAACATCGGGGCTAAATCTTATTGTTCCTGGTAGTCCAGAAAGAACAACAACTTCTCTTAGTGTACTCCTAATAAATTGATATCTTCCTATTGCTGATGATTTAAATCCTGCTCTAATTCTATCCGTTTGATATTGATCGATTTGTGCAAGTGTATATTGAGGAATCATTGGATCCGAAGTACTTGGCCAAAGAGAGGAATATGGATCTGCTCCTTGAACTGCTTCTCCTTTAGCAACAAGGTCTAATATTTTTTTTTCTTGATCGGAAATCTGTATTGCCATGTTATGTCCTTATTGCCGTCCACTAGGCGGGGGTTCTTTAGAAATATAATCAGAATTTTTAGGAGCCATAGGAATTATGCCGTTTGCCGGAAGATCTATCGATCCACCTTCGGCTCTAGCAACACTAAAATGCATAGCATCATCGATACTGGTCCAATTTCCGCCCCAACCAAGTCCCCATTTTGCAATTAATTGTCTCACTGCGGCAACCGGCATATCAGTAATCGGTGCATTTAGTGGTCTGGGTTTGAAATATCCATTAGGTGTTCCATTCATCACTGGGTTAGGTGGATTAATGTCAATTGCTGCTCCAGATGCATGATACGAAAATCTTCCGCCGCCGGTTATAGGTCTATAGGCATAACCACCTATGCTTTTTATTTCGTACCCAGTTGCTTCTAAGTCGTCAACAAATCCTTGGAATGTATCTTTAAACACCTCTGCAACCTGTGCTGTTAAACCCCGTTTGGTTCTGATTGTTGCAAGTGGACCTTGGCCTTCTGCTGGTATGGCTGTAGATCCTCCTGCTGTTCTAGGATAAAAAGTATCTCCAGAATTGCCAAGGCCGATACCGCCGCTACCAGGAACTACCACACTGGATTTTCTTCCCGACACACTCTTTTGGAAAGTATCAGGTGTTAAAATTCGATCATTTGATGGCAATTCACCTGGCAATTCTCTATCTGTTTGTTCCGGTTTAAATGCATACGGGTTCATGTTTTCGTGTTGAGTCCAAGGTTCTCTTTGTGGTGATCTTGTAACAATACTATCATACGGTATAGGCTGTGTAGCACCTGGAAAATTATAAGGTAAAATTATAGTTGGAAGTGGTTTCCCTGCATATGCACTGTTTGGTGCTGTTGGTGTGTTTCCATCTATCGGTTTAATAGCAGGAGTAGGTGCTGTTGATGTTCCGCTGTTTAAATTAATAGTGTCACTGCCATCTACATCAAACTTACTGGAAAGAACACTAAACGCATCTCTTGCTTCGTTAAGAACATTTTGTCCAATTTGGTGTACTTTATCCTTTGCCTGTGAATAAATGCTTGCTTGAGATGTAACGTGTACTTCTCCTGTTGCTTGTGTAAAATAAGAACCGGCAATATCATCAACCATGTCAGCAAATGACTTTCTAAACCAACTGCCAACCGCAGTTTGATGAACAGATCCTTCTGCTCTAGTAAACATGTTTTGCTCTGTATTCATGTTTATATCACCACTAGCTGTTACCTTAACTTCTCTAGAAGAGTTAATATTCATGCTTTCTACAGATCTCACTGACGTATTTCTTCCTGAATATAAACTTAGATCATATAAAGATTCAATATGAACACGGCCGCTTTCTTTTCCATCCATAATAGGAGCACCGTCACTCCATCGTGCAGCGGCTTTCATATTGATATTTCTACCAGCTTCGAGATTTATGTCTCGTTCTGCTGTTATATTTAGATCCTGATTGGTCATTATACTAATACTGTCATCTGCATGAATATCTATTTTACCGTCGCTGGTTAATTCAATCCATGCAGTGCCTCTACTGTTTGCAATGTAAATCAAATCTTCTGAATTATGTAAAAGTATTTGATGTCCGGTTCTAGTTCTAATTCTAATACATTCGTTTTGAGGTATAGTTTCGTCACCTCCGGGTTCTCCAGCTTCTTTGTTTATGTAAAATGGAGGGCCATCTGCTGCATGTGTAGCTCTTATTAGTTTGTCGTCGCCATCGTCCATTACTATAGAACTGCCGCCTAATCTGCTCTTTGGTAAGTTAATTTCATTGTTTGTTGTTCCAGCTTTCTTAGTAGGAGATTTTAAACGTTTGTCCAACGGTCCAGGAGTGTTGATACCAAATACTGCACTTGGAACTTCACGTCTTGCCGAGCTGGTTGTTAAACCTCGTATTTCGTCATACAGCAATCCCTGAACTTCAAGAACTTCTGTGAAATCTTTGTTATAAGGTTTTGTATATTGTGTAGGATCTGAAATAACTTGCTGTTGTAATGCCTTATTGTACTCACCTACTGGTAACTTTTTTCCTTTTAAATTTTGAGGAGTAGCCGGTGACGTCAATTCAGTTGCTGCACGACCGTCTGGAACCATAAAATTCATGTAAGGTTCAGGAATACAAGCAAACCAGTAACCCATGTCTCGGCGGCCTTCAACAAACATAACCAAGACCTTGGATCCAACATCCGGCGGAACTGCCCAAAATCCATAGCTTTGCTGGGTATTTCTATAAGCATCAGTACCTTCTGTATCGACAAAAGGAGTAACTCCATAAAACGGTGTTGCATAGCTTACAACCACAGATTCGTTTTCTGCTTTTTCACTGCGAAAATCTGCATCACCAAACATACCTGTTTTTAAAAGTCGTACCTTTAATGCTCCCATATAATTTCTGTCTAGATGACCAATTACTTCTGCAATAAACGGTCCAGGATTTCCGACTGTTGCTGCATCGTTTGGTGAACGAGATGTTTTGTTTGTTACTCTATTATTGACGCTCATTGTTAACCTTTAAAATAATTTAAATCCCTTTATCGAACTTTGAATAGTATTTGGCAATGATCTTACACTGCTTGATATTTGATCTATCGATGTAGCAATCGATCCTATGTTTGCAGAGAACGCCGACAATCCAGAAATGACTCCAGGAAATCCGCCGTTTTTAATCAAATTGATGCTGTTTTGTAATTCTTGGACACCAGATTGCAATTGATTAACCGGTGCAGTAATACCTTGTATAGTACTTATAAAATTATTTTGTATTAACTGAAAGCTGTTGATAAAATTATTTGCTGACTCAATTGCTTGGAATATAGAAGATGACGCCAATGACTCAAACAATTCTATTTTCATCAAGTCTAAGTTAAAGCTTTGGTATTCTTCGGGCAAAATTTGCATATAAGGCTGTATTATCTGATTTACCGATTGAATAGATTGATTTAATGCAAACTCTGCTGCTTCAAGATTTACAGCTGATACAACAGCACTGCATACCATGTTTGATGTGTCAACTGATTCTGAAGTTTGATTAGGTCTTCTAAGCAAAGCTAATTCCTGTGTAAACTGTCCTTTAGAAAAATTTGAAGTTACTGTAATTATTTTGTAAATTCCATTGAATCCATTTGCAGGATCCAACGTCATTAAATTTGTATTTTTGTTGTAATCTATACCGCTTTTAATTTGTAATAGCACGTCAACTTCAGATCTAAGATAATCTATAGTACCGTCTTCGTTTATGTATATAGAATCCTCTCCAGATCTGTAATTTCCAGAATCGTTATCGCTTAGATAATATGGATCACCAAGAATTTTTAAATTCAATGACACGTTATCAGTACTGCTGTTCAAAATCAAATCATTAAATGCTCTAGCAATTATATTTTTTCTATCAAAGGATCCGCCACCGCCTGCCTGCGTGTGACTTTTTGCAGATTTTTCTAATCTTTTAGCAATGTTGCCAGGTATCCAAAATAGGTCAACGGAGTTAACCGGGGTTGCTGTTTCTGGAGGAATTTCGTTGCGTTCGGCAATGATATTTTTCATATATGCATCTTGCCCTGCTTCAGTATTAAAAGAAGCATTATAATAAGCGTTGTCGATTGAAAATTCAAAATCTAGTATTTCTGTATTTTTACCTGTATACGAATAATAGTATGACTTAACACAATCTCCAATATTTGAAGCATAATTAAACGGAGTAGTGGTTGTATTAAATTTAGAAAAATGGACTTTGTAAGGAATTACTATATATTCTATTTCGTATGCAGGTCTGCCGGTTAGTGCTTCGTCAGCTAGTGTTAAAATTTTAACTTTGGTATCAATTCTAAACCAATTGACCATTCCTCTACTATCTGGCTGAACAAGACTTTTTGTTAAGTTTTTCCCCCAAGCACTGCTTAATATAACTTCCTTGATTACTTCTTCAATTTTTGTACCTTCGTTAAAAGTATAAACTTTTTCACTTTGGTCTATGGCTATTGTGCTGCGTTCCATAGTCTGCGTTCTGCTATTATAGACGAGCTCTTCTTTTGCAGTGTTGTCTTTTGTATATTCGTTTAGGTTTTCTATAATGAGAGAATTGCCAAGTTCATTGGTGTCTGAAGTAAATGTTGCACCATTTGGCAGTGCTGATGCAGAAGTTCCTTCGTTTGGAAAACTTATAATGTATCTATCATTGACTGGCTGCTTTGCGGCAGTAGCTCTAGCTTCCGCGCCAGCAGCACCTACACCCGTGATTATTTCTCTTCTGTTGAGTTCATTTGCTAAACTGTTTTCAGAAGAGCTTAACATTTCAATAACAGTTGTTCCTTTGATTGAAGTGTTTTTTTTCAATCTTGAAATTTCATCTGTATAAGCTGTGTGATTGTGTGCAATTGCACTGACGTTGTAAACCGTTCCGCCCGAATCAACTTTAAATGTAACATTTGTTAATTTTATAACAAAACAACGTTTTGAAATAACTTTTTGAACTGTGTTGTTAGAGTCCCAACCTATAAAATCCAACGATAGTAAAAACGGTGCTTCAATGTAATTTTTATAACCAGCAGCATCAGCAGCAACAAATAAAGATTGAAAAAACAATCCAACACTGTATGGTTCAGTGACTGTAAAATCAAAAGTTAATACAGTAGTGACTCCGGTGCCTGGGTTAGGAGAAACCAAAGCTTCTATATTAACATCGTCTATAAAATATTCTAAGTTTATTCCTAAACTAGTCTCTATTGCTGTTTTTACCGGTTTATCTGGAAGTCCACTGGATCTTATTATAGGTAAATTGCCGCCAGAGGTTCTATACAATTCTGGATTGTTAAGTTCATCTGGTCTTACTGGGCCAAACGTCCACCGATAATTGTAAGATCTATATCTACTTAACTCGTTTTTTTGTATAGTCATGTTAAATTCCAATAACAGTGGTAAGGGTAGACTTTTTAGGCAAGTATATTTGATTGCCTGCAACAAAATCAAATATAGGATCTTTGATTACTTCTATGTTTCTCACTGCAAATACCCACCAAAGTTTGGAACTTCCATATAGGTCAAATGCTAACAAGTCGGGTCTAAATGTGTACTGCGGTTGTATAGCATACAAAATATCATCTGTTTGTGGAGGTATTGGTCTTCTAACATAAAAATCCAAATAGTTGCCAACGTTTACTTTTGTATTTGCCCATGGACTTGATTTTGAATAAGAAGACATTAAATAAATCCTTTGTTTGTTGTACTTTGCTGTCCTATATATCCACCTTTTGCAAACTCATCTAGATTAAACTGACTAACATCATCTCTACTGTAGATTGGTTGAACTGTTATGTTTAAACTGCTCAATACAGGCACATAAGAATATGAAGAGGAATTGTTATCAGTGGAAAATCCGCCGTTGATCGGAACTTTGATATAATCTACGTCATTTCTTAGGTCTAGCGAGAACACTTTTACAACGCAGGGCACTTTGTTGAAGATAAAATCTCCATATCCACTTAGATAAACAATTGGCGGCGGTGCGCCTAAATTTGTGGAACTTCCGTAAAACATTTTTGTTACAGATCTTAAAAAATGAACTGCTGCAATCCAATAACGTCCGTCAGATTCGTTTTCAACTGGAAACTCTCCTGTTATTGAGATATCTTCTACTTGCGAATTTTGATATTGTAGGAACGGATAATTTGTATGAGTTGGAGTTAATGTATTATAATTTGCAGAGTGTGTAACAGTAATTTGAGGAGTGGTTGGATATACCATTGCATTTCCTGAATACCTCAACGGTGTAAACATTGCTGAATTTAAAAATTCTGGAATGTTGGGCAAGCTTAATCTAACTCTCCAATCAGACCCTGATGTTTGTGATGCTGCACTGTAAGATCCATATGCTCTAGTTTGTTCTGTGTATTCTGCACCAGCAGGCAAATTTCCTAGTCTAATTTGAGAAATATATGTAACTGCATTGGTGATGTTCTGAATATTTGACGTGAAATTTCCTTGTCTTGCATTTCCGGCTGTATTTTGGAAAGTGTTTTGTAAACTTTGAAAGCTGTCTACAAATCCGCCAACTGTAGTAGCAAAAGATCCTATTCTGTTTGCTGTAGAACTAACGCTCTTTGTGATGCTTGATAAATTTGTTAGAAATCCCATAATACCATTCTCCATATATATTTAGTTGACAAAATTATATATGTATATTATAATAAGTTAAATTTCTAGGAGAAATAATGAAAAAAGTAAACTATCTTAACAATAAAGATATGCTATTGGAAATACACAAATCAAAAAATACATTCTCAAGTTATGTTGATCCTGAGTATGTTGATTATGACTTAATCTTAACTGACTTAGATAAGATCAACATAAGAACTATTGCAGAAGCAAAAGCAATCAAAGCAAAAAAGCTTACTTTAAAAAAATACGAAGAAGAAAAACTATCAAACAGTAAGGTAAAGTTATCAGAGATTGAGATAGATCTCAATAAAATAGAAAAAACCGACTTGGTTTTTAGAATTATGACATTCGATCATATTCCAGAAGAAGTAGGTCGTAAAAAAAATCCAAAAAGCGTTGCAGACACCAAAATTAAATTAAATTTTCCTCCGTTTCAACATTGGAAATTTGATGAAAACAACAATCTTGTGTGTATAGGAAAAAGTCACTGGGTAGGCGGAATGGAAAATGGATACTTTTCCAAAGATCACGGAAGAGCTACAAACAAACTTGCACTTATGTGGATGAAATTATGCGATAGATATGCAACTAGAGGAAACGTTAGAGGATATACCTACAACGACGAAATGAAGGGCCAAGCAATATTGCAATTGTCCCAGATTGGCTTACAGTTTGACGAATCAAAATCTCAAAATCCATTTGCATACTACACAGCCGCAGTTACAAACAGTTTTGTACGAGTTATTAACTTAGAAAAGCGTAATCAAAACATTAGAGACGACATTCTTGAAATGAACAATTTAAATCCTAGCTTTACTCGTCAAAGTGCTGGAGAGTTTGAAGCCGGGCTGAAACGTTTCAATGATAGCCACGATAATTAATTGTTGACATTTGATATTTTATCTCTTATATTGTATATTGTTACGGAGTTACCTTAGTGTTTAAGAAAGCAGCGGTTTTTACAGACCTTCATTGTGGTATGAAGGGTAATTCAAAAGTTCATAATCAAGATTGTGAAGATTTTGTCGACTGGTATATTGAAACTGCCCAAAAAAATGGTTGCGAAACTGGAATTTTTTGTGGCGACTGGCATCATAATAGAAATAGTTTAAATTTAACAACTATGGACACTAGTATTAGATGCCTAGAGAAGCTTGGAAAGGCATTTGATCAATTTTTTATGTTTGATGGAAATCATGATTTGTATTATAAAGACAAACGAGATGTAAATTCCACAGCATTTGCAAAACATATATCGGGTATTACAACTATCAATGACATTTACGTCAAAGATGATGTTGCTCTAGTTCCTTGGTTGGTAGGCGAAGAATGGAAAAGAATTTCTAAAATTCAAGCCAAGTATATGTTTGGTCATTTTGAACTACCATCATTTTATATGAACGCAATGGTTCAGATGCCAGATCATGGCGAACTAAAAAGCGAACATTTTGTAAATCAAACTTATGTGTTTAGTGGTCACTTCCATAAAAGACAAAAACAAGGTAAAATACACTATATCGGCAATGCATTTCCGCATAACTATGCAGATACATGGGATGACGATAGAGGTATGATGATATTGGATCGCGAAAACAATCGAGAACCTGAATACATTAATTGGGCAGATGCTCCTAAATATCGAAATGTTACACTATCTCAGTTGATTGATAACAAAGATGCATTGATAAAGTCAAAAATGTATCTTCGAGTAACACTGGATATACCAATATCTTTTGAAGAAGCAACATTTGTTAAAGAAACCTTTATGCAAGAATATGAATGTAGAGAAATTACACTAATTCCACAAAAACAAATTGAAGAAATCAACTCTGACCTAGAAATAGGTCAATTTGAAAGTGTTGACCAAATTGTTAGTAACGAAATTTTAGCAATCGATAGTGAAAATTTTGACAAATCTATTCTATTGAAAATTTATAGTGAATTATGACCATAAAATACATAAAGAAAATAAAGATTTGATTAATCCAAACAATTATCCTAGAACTAAAATGGGTATAGAAGGCGGGTGGCAACTAGACCACATAACTCCCGTGATAGACTGTTTTAAGGAAGGAAAAACTATCGAAGAAGCATCTATTGTTGACAATTTAAGAATGCTTCCTTGGAAAGAGAATCTAATGAGGAATTTTAAATGATTAAAATAAAAGATATGATTGTTAAGAACTTTATGAGTATAGGCAACGTATCACAAGCTGTGGATTTTAATCGAGAGCAGCTCACTCTAGTGCTTGGCGAAAACTTAGATCAAGGAGGTGACGATTCAGGTTCTCGTAACGGTACAGGCAAAACCACTATTATCAACGGTTTATCATATGCCCTGTACGGCCAAGCACTTACTAATATTAAAAAAAACAACTTGATTAATAAAACCAACGGTAAAAGCATGTTGGTTACACTGAATTTTGAGAAAAACGGTGTTGAATATAGAATAGAACGGGGAAGATCTCCTAATATTTTAAAATTCTTTGTTAACGGTGTTGAAACATCCAGTGAAATCACTGACGAAAGTCAAGGAGACAGTAGAGAAACTCAAAAAGACGTCAACGAGCTGTTGGGGCTTAGTCACAGCATGTTTAAACACATTATTGCTCTTAATACCTACACAGAACCGTTCCTTAGTTTAAGGACCAACGAACAAAGAGAAATAATTGAACAGTTGTTGGGTATTACTCTGCTTAGTGAAAAGGCAGAGTCTCTTAAAAATCAGATAAAAATAACAAAAGACATTATTACTGAAGAAACATTAAAGGTTAATGCTATTAAATCCAGTAACGAAAAGATTGCACAAAGTATTGAAACACTAAAGAGTCGTCAACGTGCTTGGTCTTCAAAGAAAAATCAAGATATTGCACGGTTTGAAGAGTCGATCAAAGAACTGGAACAGTTGAACATCGAAAAAGAACTTGAATCTCATGAGAAATTAACAAACTGGACTACTCATAACAATGAAATAGTTTCATTAAACAAACAAAAAAGCACTTTAGGCTCAGCATTGCTTCGTGCAGACTCTGCTATTGAAAAAATCATGAAAGATATTAATGATCTTGATAAAGCAAAGTGTTTTACATGTGGTCAAGAGCTACATGCAGATAAAAAAGCTAATATTCTTGCAGAAAAAGAAAAAGAACTCAGCGATGCTGTTCAATACCAAGACGAAGTCAGTAAAAAAATTAAAGTTGTTGACGAATCATTGAGTAAGATTGGTAATATCAACGGTAAACCCAATACTTTTTATGAAACTGCCAAGGAAGCATATGAACATAGAAGCAATGTGGACAGTTTAAAGACTGCGTTGTTAGCAAAACAACGTGAAGAGGATCCTTATGAAGCACAAGTTGACGATTTGAAAACTACTGCACTACAAACTATTGATTGGACTGTGATTAACAAGCTAACTTCATTAAAAGAGCACCAAGAGTTTCTTTTAAAGCTGTTAACCAACAAAGATTCGTTTATTAGAAAAAAAATCATTGATCAAAACTTGAATTATTTGAACAATAGGCTGACATACTACTTGGACAAGCTGGGATTACCGCATCAGGTAGAGTTCTTAAATGATCTAACTGTTCAAATAACACAGTTGGGACAAGATTTAGACTTTGATAACCTTTCAAGAGGTGAAAGAAATAGACTTATACTAGGTTTAAGCTTTGCATTCCGAGATGTGTGGGAAAGTTTATATCAATCTGTCAATCTGTTGTTTATAGATGAGTTAATAGACAGTGGTATGGACACTGCTGGTGTTGAAAATTCATTGAGTGTTCTTAAAAAGATGGGTCGCGAAAGAGACAAAAACATATTTTTAATATCTCACAAAGACGAATTGATAGGAAGAGTCAACAACGTGCTTAAAGTAATTAAAGAAAACGGGTATACGTCATATTCAAACGACATTGAGATCATATGATACATCAAGATGACACACACGACAAACTAGCAAAGGCTTATCTTGAATATTTCAAAGCAAATGAAATATTTGAGCAGCGGCCTTCTGAACCAAAACGCCGCATTGTTCGGAAATGGCTTCAAGAGATTAGACATTTGGCTAAATTACGTAGAGTAGAGGTTATAGAATCTCATCTCAATAGGTATGAAAGACTCAAACGCGGTGCCAAGCAAAAGCAAGACAAAGGGGAAGAGCTTTGAAAGAGAAGTATCAACATTCTTATCAGAACTCTATGATAATTCGTTCACTCGAGTTCCCGATTCAGGCGCATTCACCGGAGGGAAAAACGCTCATAGACGTGATAAACTCACTGAAGGACAAGTTAGAGCCCATAAAGGCGACATTATTCCACCAGACAACTGGCGAAAATTTAACTGCGAGTGTAAAAACTATGCAGAATTCCCATTTCATCAACTGATTTCTTCAGATCATATAGCATTGCTCGAAGGCTGGATTTCACAAACACTAGACGCAGCAGATCAAGGCGACATCAACATTATCTTTATGAAATTTAATCGTAAAGGCAGATATGTTTTATTTCAATCAGGCACTGAATTTCAAACTTATAGGCACGTTGATTATCAGGACAAACTAGGCAACCATTGGAAATTTACAAGTTTTGATGATTTTTTCTCTCTAAACAAAGATCTATTTCAAAATAACTGCATAGGCATTTAAGGCTAATTTCAAACAGCACACAAGGTTAGCGGGCCAGTTTATAATACCGCTGTGGAAAAATCGGCTTGATACCCGAACACGTAACATATTGATTGTGGCGAACCCTAGCAGTTGATATAGAATGATTGCTGTCATTCAAAAACACTGTACACTCCTAAACACTTAAGGATTGAGGAACGAGCTTAAGACAAGCAGTGCGGCCTAAACAGTACATTAACAAATGTATTGCTTATGATGCACTGCTTGTGTCGACGCAGGTAGGGAAAAGGTTAGAGTCCCTGGAGTTGGTGTATAAACAAAAAACCTGCTTCCCGTATCTCGGCTGGTGCAACTCACATGAAGTCAAGAACGACGGAACCTTGTAACAGGTTCCGTCTGACCAGATTAATCTACATGAAGTATATGCACTTCGTGCTAATTATACTATCATTTTAAATTAAAAAAATGTGTTGAGCGATAGCGAAAACACAGATGAACGTAGTTCATCTAATACATTTTGTATAAATAATATTAACAACTTTTAAGGAATATTCACATGAAAATTATATCTATTATCTCCGAAAACAAACAAACAAATGAAGGTCCTATAAGAAATATAATGCCTGCATTTACCAAAACTCAAAAATTAAGAAAATCAGCTGGTAGAGCTGCTGCTGGTGCTACCAAAGGCGAAGTAAGACAAATGGAAGCCGAACTATTAACATATATGGAATACTCAGGTCAAAAAACAGCCACACCTCAGGTGTTGAAGAATTATTTTAAACAAAAGGGATTGGCAAAAGTTGGAGCAGAAGTAGTTGATACATTCCAAAGCAAAGCAAGAAAAAAAGCCACAGCTACTAACCCCGGCGATGCTACTGCTGGATTAGGAGGTCCTCCACCAGCACCGCCTACTGGTGCTCCACCAGCACCACCTACTGGTGCTCCACCTATTCCTGAAGTTACAAATTTTGGTACGCTACCATTTACCAAACGCGAAGTTAGATCAATTATTACGCAAGTGGTACAAAAAGCCTACGGTGGTGCAGCGGGATTTGGTCAAAGTAGATTTGCTGAGCCGGCTCAAGGTGGCGGCGGTGGCGGTGCAGGCCTACCTGACATTACTAGTTTTGTCAACAGTTTAACACCACAGCAAAAAGCGCAGCTTAAAGCAGCACTTTAATATCACCAGAACGGTTGTCCAGTTTTCTTAGCAGTGTCTAGGTTTTCTTTGATCAACCGAGCTATGATTTCTCTTTCATCTGAGCTTAGGTCGTAGGCTTCTGATAGGCTCAGGCCGCCACGCATGTACCAGCACAATCGTGACAAGTCAAACTTGATCTGTTTGGTTTCGTTTTCAAGGATCTCAACTTCTTCAAGTATTCGTTCAAGAGGCCAAGTTGAGATCCTTATGCGAAAAAATTTGATTGATCAAAAGAAATCGGAACGTCCATTTCTTCTAGAGCACCATTGGCTATTTCTTCAGGTGAAAAACGTACTTTAAGTGGTTTAATAGCAAACTTTTTTCTCTGTGAGTCAATGTGATTGACTACACTTTTGTAAACAGCTTTGTCTGCGTTTGAAAAGAACTCAACAATATAATTTTTGTTTGTTACAGGGTCTTCGTTGTTGAACTGAACAGCAACCACACTGTTAACAATGGTGCTTATATTCATATCTGTTATTCTGTTGAAGCTTTCGTTGAACTTTTGTAGTTTTTGTTCTTCGGAAAGCTGGTCATCGTTTATTACCTTGAACAGTCTCTGTTCTTCAAATGTTTTCATTGCAACTTCAGTGAACTGTTTGTAATTCATTGGTGCAAGTTCAAATTTAAAATCGCCTGTGTCAAAAATATTTTCATAAGTGTTTGCGGTTAGATAATCCAACACTGTTCTCAAGTCTACTTCGTATGTTCTTTCTTCGTAAACAGTTTTATCATCTTGTTTTTTAAACGGAACATTGACATTGATGTCCATCTTTTCGCCGTAGGTGGCAATTCTAATTGCCACCAGTATAGCATCAACATCAATGCTGGGTACGTTCCAAGCATTTTTAATATTTGGAAAACAGCTTTGTATTACGCTGGTTGTTGACTGCCCGTTCAACAATGCATCTGGAGTCTTGAACATCAGTTCATCCTTTGCAGTCATTGCAAGCACAGGATATTCTCCTGTTTCTGATATTTCAATTGATCCTCGAGGATAAAAATTTCCGTTGCTGGGCAATTTAATATACAGCTTGGGCTGTCTAAAGTGTTTTGACAATGGGTTCATTGAGGGAGTGTTCATGTATATTTTTCTCCAGATAAATACTATAACTATATATCTAAGTATATTTTATACGCATTTAATTTGGAAAAACAACAGTGGCTGATACAGTAGAAATTCAAAATGTTGGCGGGTTGCGCGGTGTAGCTTCAGAGGCTACTCTACTTGAACTGCGCGACGCTATGAGAAATGTTGGCGGATCTCCAAATAACAATTCTCAAAGATTACAAGATCTGTACAACAGATCTTTAAATGAATCAACAAAAGAACAGGGCCGTTTAACAAAAGCATTTAACTATGTTAGTAATAGCATGGTTGGTAGATTTGCAAAAGAACTGGCTTTTGGCGGCAACAGAGTAACTGATTTTTCTGCTGCTATATTTGGTGCAGAAAGTTCTTTGACTAAACTAGCTGGTTATCTTGATAATAACATAGACACTTGGAGAGAATTGTCCAGCGTTGGTGCAAGTTTTAACAATTCTATTTTTGACATGATAAGTTCTGCTGCAAACAGCGGAATGGAACTTGACAGTTATTCAAAAATGATTATGAGAAATTCTGAACAAATGGCAAGGTTTGGAGGAACAGTTACCAATGGTGCTAAGTTTGTTGGAGATTTTTCAAAAACTTTTAGAAGAGATTTAGGTTCTAGATTTTTTGAAATGGGTTTTACTATAGAAGGTATAAACGAGAGTCTGATTGATTTTATGTCTTTGGAAAGTAGAAGATCCTCTAATGGATTAAAAAACGACAAAAAAACTCAAGAATCTGCTGCAAATTATACTTTACAACTCGATAAACTTGCAAAGTTAACTGGTGAAGAAAGAAAACAGCTAGCAGATCGCATTTCTCAACAACAAACAGATGCAGGTCTTGCTGCAAGAATAAACAGTTTGCAAGGTGCACAACAAGAAAATTTACAAAGTGCAATAGCATTCTTTGATAGTCAGCTTCCCGGAGTGTCTGATGGTTTTAAAGATTTAATGGACGGTGTTGCGCAAACTGATTTAGGCAAAGCATTGGAAAGTTCAATACCGGGCATCGGTCAGTACATGCAACAGGTATTCACTGGAGAAGAAGATGTTGGTGAAGTGCTTGCTACATTAAAAAATAGATTTGGTCCAGCATTGACCAATTTTGCCAGTGGGTTTGAAAAAGAACAAATTGATCAAATGCGTATGCAAGGTGGAGTAACTGGTGCAATAGCTGAAGTATTGGATAGTCTATATCAGTTTAATCAAGTCTCTCAGTTGAGTGCTGAAGAAATGGCCAAAGAACAAGAAAGAAGAAACGCAGTAACTTCTACCTTTTCAAAATTTGAACAAGCAGTTACGGATTTAAGAAAAATGTTTGTAGATTTTTTCTACGATTTTGCTATGGAAGAAGGCGGGTTGTTTGACGCACTTTCTGGGTTAGGCAACGTTGTTAAAGAATTAACTAGCCCTGGTGCAAACGGTTTAGCTGGACTTGGTACATCAATACTAACTTTTACAAAAGATGGGATAGGTGGATTGTTTGGAAAAAACGGATATGTTACTGAAGCGATTACAGATTTTACAAGTTTTCTCAAGAGCGACGATTTTAAGATATATGTTGAAAAGCTAAAAGAATCAATTACAAGTGTAACAACTTGGTTTTCTGAATTATTTGATGATATTAGTGATAAAGGATTTTGGAATACTTTTAAAGAAAGAATATTTGATCTTGGCAATTGGATCAAAGAACTATTTCTTGGTTCAACTGTTACAGAAATGACGCCATCAGGTCCGCAGGAAGTGCGCAAGCAAGGGTTATTTGAAAACATGGCAGATGCGTTTATGCAGTTTTGGGAAGGTCCATACGGCAAGGAGATGGCCAACAAAATAATTGATTTTTTTGCCAACGCATTTACTAACTTCTGGGAAGGACCAACTGGTACTAATTTAAAAAATACTATAGCAGGATATTTTCAAAGTCTTTTAGAGTTAATGCAAAACACTTTTGTTAATAGTTGGTTAGCTAGAAATATTTTAGGTATTGATCGAACTGAAGTTGCTGAAAACCAAGCTAATGAAGAAACAATAACACAAGGTGCTGGTGAGAATATAGGAACTGTGATAGATAAGTTATTACAAAAGAATGCAGACCGTTTTCTTGGCCTTGGCGGATTAGCTGAAGATCTAAGATCTGGATTATCATCGACACAAATAGATTCTCTATTAAAAGGTATAGAAGAAAATCAAAGTAGTTTTGTAAGAGCAATAAGACCTGAGGGATCGGAATTTAGAGGAGAATTACGAAGACTTACAGCCAAAGCTGATGAAGGTACAGCGTCTCAAGACGAATTAGAAATAATCAGACAAGTATATAAAATTTTAAACAATGAAGGATATAGTTCTCCAAAATTTGCAAATGGAACCAATGGTTTTCAAAACTTCGGATCAGGCACTATGGCCATGCTTCATAACTCTGAAGCAGTTGTTCCAAGAAATACTGCTGCTGGCGATTTGCTACAATCGTTTTATGATTTCCAAAACAAAAAAGTTGCAACTGTAACCTCGACACCAATGGCATCTGATAGCCAAAGTTCTCTAATTAAAAAGGTAGAAGAATTAAATACTACTATGATAAAGGTTGCAGAATTGTTACAAAGCAGTGTTGGATTGCAAGCAAAAACTGTTAAAGGGGTTAAAGGATTGGGATCAGATTATTATAGAGGAATTAATAGATAATGTCGTGGCGTAAGTATTTCAACCCTGTACCAACAAACACAAATGCTACAGGAAGTTACAGTCCGTTTTCTTTTTCTAGAGGCACTGGACTCGGGCCAGCAGCGGCAAATTACAGTAGTCATTTGCCAGATGTTTATGTAGGAAATCCCAACCGTATTGAACGCTATGGACAGTACAATACCATGGACAATGACAGCGAAGTTAATGCTGCACTGGATATTCTTGCTGAATTTTGCACACAGAAAAACAAAGAAAACAATACACCTTTTCAAATACAATTCAACAATGCTGCTACCAATGCTGAAATTCAAATTTTAGGTCAATATCTAAAGCAATGGTGTAAAATAAATGAATTTGAAACTAGAATGTTCAAAATCATACGCAACATTTTTAAATATGGTGATCAATTCTTTATTAGAGATCCTGAAACTAAAAAATGGTTTCATGTTGATCCTGCAAATCTTACAAAAATTATTGTCAACGAAAGTGAAGGCAAAAGACCTGAGCAATATATCATAAGAGATTTAAACATTTCTTACGAAACGTTGAGTGCAACAAAGATCAACACCACCAACGCATATGGCCCAGGCGGCAATCAACCCGGATATCAAACTCTTGATCAAAAGTACATGACTGGCAGAACACCTGATGCCAGCACCGGTAGATTCATGAATGAATCCAACGAAACTGCTGTAAATGCAGAACATATTGTTCATGTTTCTTTATCAGAAGGTTTAGATAATAATTTTCCGTTTGGTAACAGCTTGCTTGAAAGTATCTTTAAAGTTTACAAACAAAAAGAACTGCTTGAAGATGCTATTATTATCTATCGTGTGCAACGTGCGCCAGAACGTAGAGTGTTCTATGTTGATGTAGGTAACATGCCCAGTCACCTTGCTATGCAATTTGTTGAACGTGTTAAAACAGAAATTCACCAAAGAAGAATACCTTCAAAAACCGGTGGTGGCGCCAATGTTATCGACAGCACATACAATCCACTGAGTATCAACGAAGATTACTTCTTCCCCCAAACTGCTGAAGGTCGCGGGTCAAAGGTTGAAACTCTTCCAGGTGGTACAAACTTAGGAGAAATTGATGACTTACGATACTTTACTAATAAGTTGGTACGCGGATTACGTATCCCAAGTTCGTATCTTCCAACTGGCGCTGATGACAGTGCAAGTCAATACAATGATGGCCGTGTTGGAACAGCATACATTCAAGAACTACGTTTCAACAACTATTGCGAACGTTTGCAAAGCTTAATAGCTGAAGTTTTTAATTCTGAATTTAAACTTTATCTCACTGAAAAAGGTGTGAACATTGATATTGCAATGTTTGACTTAAAGTTTCAACCTCCACAAAACTTTGCAAGTTATAGACAAGCTGAACTGGATAGCAACAGAATTAGTACATTTACAGCAATGCAACAAGTTCCATTTATATCAAATCGCTTTGCCTTACAGAGATTCTTAGGACTTTCAAAAGAAGAAATAGCAGAAAACGAAAGACTTTGGAAGGAAGAAAACGACGATGAGTTTGAAGGCGTTGAGCAAGATGCTTCAGCACAGATGCGCAGCGCGGGCATCACTGGTTCTGACATCAGCAATGACTTAGGTGCCGCCGAAGGTGAAATAGCGCCTGATGCCGAAGCTGATGTCAATGCAGATACTGGCCAGGCCGGTGGAACAGTTCCACCCGCATCACCAAGTGATCAACCGTTTGGAACATAAATACATTATGATATTGCGTGAACTATATTACTTTGATAAAAAAACCATGGAGCCGGTTGACGACGACCGGTTTGATGCCAAGCAGGATCAGACAGTATCCAATCTCGACGATACAAGAAAAACTAGATTAACATTGAAAGATATTAATCGTGCAAGACGTGCGGACGATATGCACAGAAAAGAAACCAATAAAGATCTTTCACATGTTCGTGCAATGTACGCAATAGTTGCTCAAGCACCAGCACAACCTCCAATGTAATCGGGTAATGTATGGTCAAAGAATATATTCCCAATGAAACCAAAGACGACCGTCGTTTTAGAAAATTGTTGCAGCGTCAACAAAAACTATCAAATAAATCTCCCGAAGATAAAAAAGTTTATGCTGAAGCTGTAGCTGATAACACTGTAGCATTTGTATTAGGCAACGGTATAAGTAGAAAAACAATACGTCCGATTGATCTGACTCCGTATGGAAAAATTTATGGTTGTAATGCATTGTATAGAGAATTTATACCAGACCATTTGGTTGCAGTTGATGCAAAGATGATTAAAGAAATTACTGCTACTGGATATCATTTAAAAAATAAAGTATGGACCAATCCTAGTAGATTCACTAGAGAAATCTATGGGTTAAACTTGTTTAATCCAAACCTAGGATGGAGCAGTGGACCCAGTGCATTGAATTTGGCCAGTGAACACAATTATACCACTATCTATATTTTAGGGTTTGATTATGAAGGCACTGGAAAGAAAAAAGAAATAGTTAATAATGTGTATTCCGGAACACTGAATTATAAAAAAAACGATGATCGTGCAACATATTTTGGAAACTGGACACGTCAAACTTCAACCTGTATAAAAAAATATACTAAGATTAAATACATTAGAGTTATTGAAAATACAAACAGTTTTGTACCAGATGTATTAGTTGGAATATCTAATTTAAGTCATATAACTGTAGAAAGTTTTATAAAAAGATTTAATTTAGCTAATTAAAATACAAATGTGCTCGTTTGAGACTATATCTACGCACTTTTTTTAAAAAAGTGTAAATATAACTGACAGCCTTGACATATAGGAGAATATAATGACTGATCGCAACAAGTTTGAAGAAATGCTTGAGCGCCTAGTGAACGAAGATCGTGCAGGTGCCGAAGAACTTTTCCATGAAATAGTGGTGGAAAAATCACGTGAAATTTATCAATCGATTATAGAAGCAGAAGAAGAAGACGATGAAGAAGTTGACGAAGCTGCTGAAGAAGACGATGAAGAGCTAGATGAAGCTGCTGAAGAAGACGATGAAGATCTAGACGAAATGTTTGGTCTTGACGAATTTGCTCCAGGTGATGGCAGCGACGCTGCTATGGGCATGGGTGGAGACGCTACTGACGACATGATGGGTGACATTGGCATGGACGATGGCATGGAAGATGAAGACGATGTTGACAATCGTCTTGCAGATTTAGAAGATGCACTAGAAGAACTTAAAGCAGAGTTTGATGCATTGATGTCGGACGAAGAAGGCGAAGACGACATGGACGATATGGACGACATGGACGACATGGACGACCAAGAAGACGATATGGACGACATGGACATGGACGACCAAGAAGACGATATGGACGACATGGATAAAAAAGAAAGTTTTGCATTCGAAGCTAAAAAGATGAATGCTAAAATGAAAGCAGACGCTGCAAAGAAAAAAGCAGATGCTGCAAAGAAAACTCAGAAAAAGACTGCTGGCGAAGAAATGCGCGAGTATGTAGAAAAAGTTGGTGGCCAACAGTATAACCAATTTGGTAAAATGGGCGACAATGGTTCAAACTCGAAATCAATTGTAGCAGGCAAGAACGACATGGGTGGCAGCACTCAGAATATCGTACGCGGTGATACCGAAGCTGGAGTTGAAGCAAACAAAGGACAACTAAAAGGTTCAAGTTTGATCAAGCAAAAGCCACAGGACATGAGAACTGGTAACGTAAATGTACCAGGTGGTAACGCTTCAAAATCATTGAAGGGTCAACCAAAAGGCCACGGCGCTGAGAAAAAAGGCGCTGGTGAGACTGCTGATAAAGGCGCAGGTAGCATGTTAAACGGTGCTCCTAAAAGAGCTAGATAAGGCAGAAAAAAGGACCTACGATGAACTACTTAAGAGAGAGTTTGAGTTTCGATCAAGCCAAAATGATAATTGAGTCTGCTGATGAAGGCAAAAACCTTTATATGAAAGGTATTGTTATTCAGGGTGGTATACGAAATGCTAATCAGCGAGTATATCCTGTAAATGAAATTGGCAGGGCTGTCAGAACTCTCAACGATCAAGTAACTGGCGGATATTCAGTTCTCGGCGAAGTAGATCATCCAGAAGGTCTTAATATAAATCTTGATCGTGTAAGCCATATGATTACAGAAATGTGGATGGATGGTCCAAACGGTTACGGAAAACTAAAAATACTTCCTACCCCGATGGGACAACTGGTTAGAACAATGCTGGAAAGCGGAGTAAAGCTAGGTGTTTCATCGCGCGGTAGCGGAAATGTTGCCGAAGACGGCAGCGGTCAAGTTAGCGAATTCGAGATAATCACCGTAGATGTAGTAGCACAGCCTAGTGCACCAGGTGCTTATCCTACTCCAATATACGAACACCTACTAAATTCAAGAGGTGGATACAAGGCAATTCTAACTAGTAAAGAAGTACAAGGCGACAAAAAGGCACAAAAATACATTGCAGAGAGCTTATTAAATATAATTGGAAAATTAAAATAATTATGAACATTCCGTTTTTATATATTTGGATTCATTTGCCAACTAAGAAGTGGTACATTGGTTCTCGAACAGCTAAAAATTGCCATCCGTTAGATGGGTATATATGTTCAAGCAACGTAGTTAAAGAACTAATCCTCCTTCACTCAGATGAATGGAAACGTTATATATTAGCTACTGGAAATTCTAAAGAAATAGTCCAGTTAGAAGCAAATCTTTTAAATAAAATAAATGCAAAAACTAGACTTGATAGTTTTAACATGCACAATGGCGATGGTAAGTTTACTTTCTTAAATAGATCACATTCATTGGCTACAAAACAAAAGTTATCTCAAATTGGTTCAAATATATCTGAAGAGAAAAGAAAAAAATTATCTGAAGAGAAAAAAAATAGAATAATTTTAGAGAATACAAAATTAAAAATGTCAAAAGCAAAATTAGGAAAAAATCGAACTCCGTTTACTTCTGAACATAAAGAAAAATTATCAAAGGCTCATTCACAAAGGCAACGAAGTCCGCACAGTCTTGAAACTAAACTTAAGATGTCTGACACAAGAAAAGGCAGAATTGTTTCTGAGGAAACAAAAAAGAAGATTTCTAAAACTATGCAAAATAAGGCACAATTAAAGAGATGTAGTTTATTAACTGCAATGCTCCAATAAAAGGAGGAGGAAGAAAATGGATATACTAAAAAACCTTTTAGAGAGTGATGCAATTACTGAGCAAATGAAATCTGAAATTCAAGAAGCATGGGATATCAAAATTAAGGAAAACCGTGTTATGGTAACCTCCGAGCTTCGTGAAGAATTTGCTAAGAAATACGAACACGATAAAGGTGTTATGATCGAAGCAATCGACGCTATGATTGGCGAAAAACTCGCTGAAGAAATGGCGGAGTTCCACGATGATCGCAAACAATTAGCTGAAGCAAAAGCACGTTATGCAATTGCTATGAAAGAGAACGCAAATCTTCTAAAGAGATTTGTAACAGAATCTCTTGCTAAAGAAGTTTCAGAACTACACGTAGATCAAAGATCAATGGCAGCAAAATTTGCTGTTCTTGAAGAATTTATTGTAGAACAACTTGCAAAAGAACTTGCAGAATTCCAAGAAGACAAGAAAGATTTAGCTGAAACAAAAGTACGTCTAGTACGTGAAGCTAAAGAACACATAGCAAGAGTCAGAACAGACTTTATTGCTAGAAGTGCAAAAGCAGTTCAAGAAACAGTTGCTAAAGGACTCAAGTCCGAAATTAGTCAACTTAAAGATGATATTGATATTGCACGTAGAAACGATTTTGGTCGTAAAATTTTCGAAGCATACGCTAGTGAATATTTAAATAGTCACCTAAACGAAACTTCAGAAAGTAAAAAATTACTCAAGATACTCTCAACTAAAGACAAACAACTAGCTGAAGCAAAAGTACTTGCTGCAAAGGCTATGAAGCTTGTTGAATCAAAAAATTCACAAGTTAAGCGTTTGGTAGAGTCTCGAGAACGTCAACAAGTTCTTAGCGAACTGATTGCACCTTTGAGTAAAGATCAAAAAAGTATAATGACAGATTTACTGGAAAGTGTTCAAACCAGCAGACTACGTTCTGCGTTTGACAAGTATCTACCGACGGTAATAGACGGTAAGTCGCCAGCAAAGCAGAAGGCAGTTTTATCAGAAGGCAAAGAAATTACAGGCAATAGAGAAAATAGTTCGATTAAACAAGCTAGCGACAATAATGTCTTCGACATTAAGCGACTAGCTGGATTGAAATAAGGAGAAAAAAATGTCAGAACTACTAGAAAGTCGCTGGCAGGAGACAAAAACAGCCCTTCTTGAAGGCCTACAAGGCAACAAAAAAGCAGTTATGGCCACTACTCTTGAGAATACTCGTAAGTATCTCTCAGAAAGTGCAACTGCGGGTGCTACTTCTGCTGGTAATATCGCAACTCTTAACAGAGTTATTCTTCCGGTTATACGCCGTGTAATGCCAACTGTTATCGCTAACGAGTTAGTAGGTGTCCAACCTATGACTGGTCCAGTTGGTCAAATTCACACTCTACGTGTACGTTACAGTGATACATTCACTGATAGTACTGGTGGTAGTGTAACTGCTGGTGAAGAAGCTCTTTCACCATTCAAGATTGCAGAAGGTTACTCAGGTAACGTTTCAAACTCTTATACTGCTGCCGGAACTTCTGTCCTAGAAGGTACTGCTGGTAACAGACTAAGCATTCAAATCTTGAAGCAAACTGTTGAAGCTAAATCACGTAAGCTATCAGCACGTTGGACTTTTGAAGCTGCTCAAGATGCACAAGCAATGCACGGCATCGACGTTGAAGCAGAAATCATGGCAGCTCTAGCACAAGAAATTACTGCTGAAATTGACCAAGAAGTTCTACGTAGCTTGACTACTCTTGCAGGTAGTGCCGTTGAAACATACGACCAAGCTGCTGTCAGTGGTACTGCTACATTTGTTGGTGACGAACATGCTGCATTGGCTGTTCAGATCAACCGTGTAAGCAACTTGATTGCTCAGCGTACACGTCGTGGTGCTGGTAACTGGGCAGTGGTTTCGCCAACTGTTCTAACTCTTCTACAGAGTGCAACTACCAGTGCTTTTGCTCGTACTACTGAAGGTACTTTCGAAGCACCAACTAACACTAAGCTAGTTGGTACACTAAACAACGCAATGCGTGTTTATGTTAACACATACGCATCAAGCGACAACGTTCTAATCGGTTACAAAGGTTCTTCGGAATCAGACGCAGCCGCTTTCTATTGCCCATACATTCCGTTGATGAGCAGTGGTGTTGTGCTTGATCCGACAACATTTGAACCAGTAGTTAGCTTCATGACTCGTTATGGTTATGTAGAACTAACTAACGCTGCTTCATCGCTTGGTAACGCAGCTGACTACCTTGGTGTAGTTGGTGTTACTACTGCAAATCTAAGCTTCAGCTAATAGTTGAAGTAATAGAAAAGAATAGGCCCTACGGGGCCTATTTTTTTATCAAAAAAACTCTTGACTTGTAGTGCTAGTGTGTTATATTAATGATAAGTTAATAGTTATATAAGGAAGGCACAGAAGATGAAAATTTCACTTCGTAAGGCAAACGCACTACAAACTGCACTTGTTGAAGCAATTGCAGCACTGGATCTCTCAACTGAGATCTCAATTAATGAATTTGAAAAACCTACAGTAAAAATTGCTGAGGTCAAATCGCGGTTTGAGACAAATCTTGAAACTCGCAAGCAGTTGCAAGATGCAGTATACGACATTCGTCGCAAAGTTGCAAATGCAAATGCTATTGCCGGCATTAACAATCTTCTTGCTGATGTAGCACTTGTTGAAAAAGACATTGCTTTCTTTGGTAAACTTGCAAAGATTTCTCCAGCATTGGAGAACGACGTTATTGTGGGCAAACTTGGTAAGATTAAAGGCCGCGGTGAAGACCAGTATTTCGGCCGCGAAGATGTTGTACGCACAAGCATCTTCAACGAAGCACAGATTGATGAATACAAAACAACTGTTGCTGACTACAAGAAGCGTAAAGTTAGCCTGCAGGATTCACTGCTAGAACTAAACGTTGCAACTGAAATTGAACTTTCAGCTGATACTGTAGATGCTCTAGTTGACGCAAAAATTATTTAAGTTTTGGTAGTTAAGCGGGGCAGACTCTTAGAGTACCCGTAAATTACCCAGTAGGAGGAAAGAAAAGAGGATAAGTTTATCCGTTTTTGGATAAAACATATTCAACGGTTTTGGCCACGGCTACAACCTCCACAGTTTGTGTGCTCTAGCGTTTATACCTTATACACCATTTGGTCTGCACTTTGTTCGCTAGAAATAAGCATTCCGTTGCACATTGTGGGTTGCATTTTGTTTCTTGCACATTGCTTGGCTTATTACTCACTTTCTTCCACTGTCACATTTTAAGTTTATCATGAAACAAAAAACTTGGGAAGCACAGGCTCCTAAAACACCTAAAAACAAAGATCGCAAACGCTGTTATGCTGTTTGGGCTAACATACATAGTTTTTATACTGGCGGCAAAGTTGTTTGGTTAACTGACAAACAAAAAACTTTTTATCTTATAAAGTATCCTAATAAAACATTTGAAGAAGTAGTTGACAAAGACACAAAAGAATATTATAAGAAGTATTTAAACCAAACAGTAGATTGAGGGCTACAATGGATGAAGATACTTTTTGGAACGATTGTATTGACACTCTAAAGTCGTGGCGTAAAAAACATCCCAATTACGCTCCGCAAATTTATAAAGTTCAAAAAACATTTGAAGATATGCGTATCCAACATCAAAAAAATATGCAGCAATACTTCCAAAAAAAATTTGTTGGTTGTTTTGACCGAGCAGAAAAAATAAAACAAGAAGCAGATCTAATATATAAAAAAATATCTAAGTTAGAGTTCTTAGCAACACTTTCAAAATAATCCGCTTGGTGCGGATTTTTTTATGGGTATATAACCCATTTCTACTTATTTGATAAATACATATGTCTAGAGAACGCCAGCAAGGCAGACTTATGCGGATACCCACCGCGTAGACCTAAAACGTCAATAAAGGAGAAACCAATGGGACGTCCACTTAGAAAAGATGTGCTTGGCGTAGATGTCATCGGCACATACGCAACAACCAACACTGGTATTAGAGTTGAAATTTATGACGGTTCACTAAGAACCGACGGTGTAATTATAAAACAGCGTGGCGCAAAAACTTTTCAATGCACCCGCGTTGGAGATATTTCAACTAGTTCTACATACGATCACTATGTTTTACAAAATAGTACACCAAATGCTGCAAATGAAATGAGAATGTGGGGAGTATTATTAACAAACTCTGGCGCACAAATCAATATTCGTAAAATCACAAAGCGTGTTGCTACTGATTTTTCTGGCAACAGATATACTTGGGTGCTGGATAACGATAGTTCAAACGATTACATTGTATTGACTCCTGTAGCGTAAGGATAAAAAATGTCATCAAAAAAAGTAGCTGCGTTTGGTGTTGACGAGTACATAATTAAAGTTAAGCCTTCTGGATTTATAACACTTGACTCAAGTGTAACTGTAGCTGGAGACTTACTTGTTGAAGGTACAACTACAACTATCGAAAGTAGCGATCTTATTATTAGCGATAATACAATAACTTTAAATTCGGGTGATACTGGATATCCAGAACCTGCAGGCGGCATTTTTTTAAGAAATGCCGGACTTATTATAAATCGAGGTAATAGACCAGACGCACTACTTTTATTTGATGAAACAAAAGTTTTTAAAGATTCGCAAACTGGAGGTCAAACTTCCGGTGCCTATACATTTGCGAATGACAACAATGATTTAGTTGGTATATATACTAACTTTATTGGTACATACAATAGTGATAATTTAATACTGTTAGGATCTGGACCTACTGGTGCAGGATCAATAACATCAGTTGTATCTGTAAGTGGTACAACCGATTATGAAAAGCAAGTGTTTCCTTATACAGGGTCAAACATTACTGCAAACCCGGCAAATGCTGACGGGTTGTCTAATCCAAACGATGACGATATAATACCTAATATCAAATCTGTTAAAGACTATGTTAAAGCGTTCACAACTTATAATTTTCCGTACAAACTAGATAAGCCACTAGGTGATACAGAAGTTGAAGTATCAGATCTAGCAGCCGGCGATGCAATAAGTAAAATTACCTTTACAGTTGATGGACTGGTGAAAGCCACAGTATTTTCAAATAGAATTGATTTAAACTCTATCAGTATCAGTGGTAATACAATTTCGTCAACAGGTACAAATCAAAATGTAATAATTAATCCAAACGGCACTGGAGTTGTTCAAGTAGACACACATTTTAATTTAACAAACCAAGCAGATCCTTTAACACCCGGAGATGGAGTAACAGTTTATGCAAACGCTGCCGGTGACGGCGGCACTGGTATCTATTTTAAACATGACTCTGGAATTTCAGACGAATTAGTTAGTAGAAATAAAGCATTGTTGTATAGTATAATATTTTAAAGGAATTAATAGATGGCAATTACAAGCAGCTTAATCGGAGAAATTAATACAACAATTTTACAAGTACCAGCTAATAAAAGGTTGGCTATAACAACTATCTTGGTTTGTAATTATGCTTCGAGTAATGATCAGTCAAACGACAGTGCGTTTGATATGTACATAACACAGGGTATCGGTGGTTCAACTAGTAACACAAACAAAATTTTAAACAACGTCTCGGTTCCTGCACAAGAAACCTTTACACTAAGTACTGAAAGAATAATTTTAGAAGAAAACGATAGAATTATTATGATTAGTACAGATCCTGACAAGTTGTCAACTACCGTTAGTTATTTAGAAGTATAAGCTTATGAGATATATTAAAGATCAAGTACTACATAGAAGAAATATAGGTGATCAACAGCTTGTTATTACAAGTGACGGTAATGTTGATATTAGCCCTGCAAGTGGTGTTGTAAACGTAACAGGTGACTTACGTGTAACTGGAAACATTGCTGGTGCTGAAGAAAATCAGCTAACTTACTACGTTTCGTTAGAAGGCAACGACAACAATTCAGGATTAGGGCCTACCCCCGATCGTGCAAAAAGAACCATTAAAGCAGCAGTAGAAGCAGCGCCAGCTGCTGCTACAATCCAGATAGCACCTGGCAATTATTACGAAAACAATCCAATAACTTTAAAACAAAGACAAACAGTTCGTGGCTTTAGTTTACGTAATACTCAGATTTGGCCTTTAAACAATCAACAGGACATTTTTTATGTTGATAATGCTTGTTACATATATCAAGTAACTTTTAGAGGACTTAGAGATCCGGGTTGGTGTGTAAAAATTAAACCAGGTGCGTTGGTTACTACTTCACCATATGTACAAAACTGTTCTAACTTAAATGGGCCTTGGCTAAATGATGGCACAGAGTTTGTTCCGTTTGAAACAGTACAGATTGAAAGTGTAGAACCGAGTGCAAGACCACTAATCAACGACGAAAGAGTTCCACTACCTAAGCGTGTTAACGAAACCGGCGGCGGCAATGGCATGTTGGTAGATGGTGCGCAATATGATCAACGTTCTTTAGTGTTTTCTATGGTTGCTGACGCATTTACACAAATTGCACAAGGCGGTATAGGTTTCCATATTACAAACTTTGGATACACACAAATTGTTAGCTGTTTTACTGTTTTTTGTAGAACCGGTTTCTTAACTACCAACGGCGGTTATCTGTCTATATCTAACTCAGTTAGTGATTTTGGTACATACGGATTGCTTGCAGATGGAGTATTTGATACTCCGTATACTTCAGCAAGACCTGCACAAGATTACACTTCTACAGTTGGAAGTATCACTGTGACTAACCAAGGCGCCGGATATACCAGTGCTCCTACGGTTGTTATAGACCCCCCGATAGCAGTTGGTGGCATTCAAGCAACAGCAGTTGCTTCGGTTGATCTTACCACTGGTGTGGTAACTTCTATCAGTATGACAGAAAATGGAACAGGCTACACAGAAATTCCTGATGTAACACTAGTAGGTGGCGGGTATTCAGTAATAGCAGTAGCCGATACCAATCTTACTTCGAATCAAACTATAACAATTAATAGTTTTAGAGACCTTCCGCAAGTAGGATCTGTAATTGTTTTTGACGGCGATTCTACAAAGTATTATATTACAAACACTGACATAACAACACAACCTTTAATATACAACGAAGAAGTTTGTAGAAGAGACGTTGCTTATATTGTTGATGCAGTGGTAGGAGACATGGTTTTAGGAACAAACTATCAAGCAGTTGCAGCAGGAAGAAGCTATCTAAGATCAACATCAGCTAAAGTTTTAGGAGAACAATTAGAACCAACAATATATGGCATTGAAGCAGCTAGAGATGCTATGCTAGACAGAATTCCTGATTCAGATCCTGCAAATGAAACAGCAAGATATGAAATCATTGAGAGATTTGCTATTATAACTAACATTATAGAAGAAGGTGATAGTTCTGTTGCTCCTGAAATTGTATATAATAATCTTTCTCTTCCTGTAGAAACTGTAAATTCTAAAAATAATATTCTTGCAAACAAAGATTTTATTATCGAAGAAACTACAAAGTATATTGCAGAACAATTTACCAATCTTTCATATAATCAAGCAAAGTTTGAACAGAACATTAGATTAATACTGGCAGCAGCAGCATACGATGTTTCGTTAGGAACAAATTATAACGCAGTAAGCACAGGATTATCATATGTTAACGGAAATGCTGAATTTGTACAACCCAATCAAAAAGCACAAACTTTATCAGCTGTAGCATATGCCAAAGGTCAAGTTGCAGCTTTAAGTTCTGTAAGTTCGAACGGTACAGCCTTGTCAAGAAGCAATACGGCATTTGATGAAATCATTGATTTAATAAACGCTGGAGATAGTTCAAGTGCTGCTGACATTCAATATCCATCGCCGACCAATGTTACTTTAACTAGACTAGGTGCAAAAAATCATCTAAGAGCAAATAGAGAATTTATACGTACAGAAATTGTTGCTTGGATTGATGACAATTACCCTGAGTTAACATACAACGCAATAAACTACGAAAGAGATGTAGGATATATAGTAGATGCTTTAAGCTATGATATATTGTATAAAGGCAACAGTGCAACAATAAATGTAACAAATTCATATTTTGATGACGGAGTAATTCTGGTTGAATCTGATGAATTGGATGTTATCGTTGCTGCATATGAAAGATTGCAATTTATTATTAGACAAATTGTTTTAGGAAACGCTATTGTAAAATCTCCACTAAATGCATTGTCACAAAACTTTTCCAGCGGAAATGCATCAGGCACAGAAGTCGATCTGCTTTCGGATCTAATGCAAACTATTATTGATTCTATAGAAAATGAAACATTAGAAAATCTGCCAAGTATTACCTACCCTGATAGTTCGTGGGCGGCAACTTCGCTGCAAACAGCTGAACGACAAATTTATGCCAATAGGGATACAGTAGCGACCCAAGTTACTGAATATATATTAACAACTTTTCCAAATTCTACATATTCTGTTGAAGAATTTAAACAAAACATCGGTGTTATTGTTGATGCAGTTGCTAGAGATGTTAGATTAGAAACTAATCATAATAGTATAACTGCTGGTTTATTGTATGCAAATGTTATAGCAGAAGATCAGTATGCTGCTACAGTTGCAGCATTAAGAGAAGCAAAGAGACTATCATCTAACACTGTTGGTTCAAATACAGTAGTGCAAACAGAAGTGATTGACAGATTCGATATCATTTTAGATATTATTGAAGAAGATCAATTGCCCAGTGAAGGCACAGTATTTACATCGCCGCCGATTGCTTCGTTTGAAGAGATTGATGCTGCAAGACAGTTACAAGATAACAAACCGTTTTTAGTTGAAGAATTTATTTCTTATACTGATAACAATCATGGCGGATTTGTTTACAATGAAACTGATTGGAGAAACAAAGCTGGATACATTGTTGATGCTATAACTCACGATCTATTATATGGCGGAAATTTAGCAATATTGGTTGCAACAAGAGCTTATTTCAACGGTGGCATACCTGCTATTACAGGAGAAGAAGCGGAATTTCTCGATGCGTTAAACAGACTACAAGCTGTTATACCAGATGTAATTCAGGGTAACGTTGTGATTCCGTACAGCAGTGCAGAACCACAAATTTTAATTCCAAACTTTGGAACTTCAACAGAAAGCACTACAGCACTCGATTTGTTAGACATATTAATCACTGCGCTGTCAGACTCAACTGGCCTTGAAACAACTCCACAAAACGAAAGTCCAAACTTTACATGGCAAACCAGTTCGGTTAGTGATACAGTTGATTTGTTAGTAAATGATAGTCCTACAATTCAACAAGGTGTGATTGATTATATAACCAATACAATCTTAGACTTTACATACAACATTGAAAAATGCGAAAGAGATGTTGTGTATATTATTGAAGCAGCACTTTATGATACAATGTATAGCGGAAATAAACAAACTAGACGTGCAGCACAGGCATATTATAATAATGCAGTGATAGCAGGTCAAGAAGTATTCACAGAATTGACCTATAAACATCTTGCAAAAATAATGCAAACAATTGCAAAAAATACTCTTGTTGAAACCAGTGAAGGCGTTACTTTAACTCAAACTATAGGGGCTGGTGCTGGTACAACCAGCGCTGATACTCTATATATTTTAGTTGAAAAAATAGCACAGGTAATCAAGGGCGCTGCCTTACCAACAGAAATCAATCACAACTACAGT
>Ga0247840_10002715_pt1 | contig 31032 bp, 46 predicted proteins | sample LaCruzMarch2015__FD_192404 | JGI IMG/M metagenome (GOLD analysis project Ga0247840, IMG submission 192404) | Freshwater microbial communities from meromictic Lake La Cruz, Castile-La Mancha, Spain - LaCruzMarch2015_17m | ecosystem: Environmental > Aquatic > Freshwater > Lake | place: Spain...
CTTATTCTTTCTATACCCTTTTCTATAAATTTTCTTCTAAATCATCTACCATACCCTTGGTATAACTACCATTGTGAGTTATCGCATAATCTAATTCCTTGATAATATCAATTAAGTCCGTTTTCGTATAATTATAACCGTCGGTATCCATAAAATCAAATAATGATCCACCCTTAATAACGCTCAATAATAATTCTTTATTTTCAACCATAGTTCTAATGCTCCTTTTTAGATATATTATATCTACTATTATAGTACCACAATTACATTAAAATGTAAATAGTTTTAGACTAAATAATTAAATTATTTTTAGCGTTTTCCTAAACAAATGGGTAGATATATTTTGATCAATCTTTTTAACCCATTATCATTATTATATACTATTATATATCATATACTATATTGTATTACTATATACTATTATATTATAGTTAAGTTGTTTAACTATATAATAGTATTATATTTATATTAAGTAGTTAAGTAAGTAAACTAATAAACTACTATATATATATAGTATAATATATACTTATTATAACAAGTTAGCACTCTTAATGTTCAGGTGCTATTATGTGATATATGACCGTTTACTTAATAGGTTGTATATACAAGTCTATACAGCCCGTTCTCACACCACCTTTAAATAAGATAACCTTGTTTTGTTTTAGTCTTAAACAAATTGAACAACATACCTTATGCTTTGTATTGTATTGTATTATCTTTTAAGTACACCCACCCCTTTAATGATTGAACTGCATTGTATTAAGGTACTCAATACTTCGTGCTTAAAAAACAATAGTTTTACATAGAAAGTAAAAGACTTACATTGGTTTTAATAGGGTATATAATAGATAATGAGAGTATGATTGATTAGTTTACTCCTTTTCTAATTGGTTATACTCTCACTAAACTGTAAAGGAGAATTACTGTTGAACGAAGATAACGAGATTATTTATGAATTAGCAAAAGAGATAGCAGAAGATAACGGTGGTGTAAACGATTGGAGTAGAGTTAGTTTAGAACTAAAAGATAGATTTGGAATAGATAGAAGTGCAGAAGCGTGTAGGTCTGTTTTTAAGAGATTAAGAATTGAGAAGGGTGTAATGTTAGGAAAAGGGAATAATGGAGATGATGATGTTAGTATAGAGATATTTGCTGATGGAACACAAATAAGCCAGCGTAAAATAATAATGAGTGAGAGTGATATGAAGAACGCAAGGTTTGTTATCAATGCTCACGGGTTTGATCCAGATGAGTTTGAGTTGGTTAATTGCAAGAATAATATATGGACAAGTCAAAGTAGCGAAGATGGAGAGAAGATAAATTATCAATCCAAGATTACGATTAAACCTAAGACAATTAGTAAAGATTTAACACTTGAAGATATTAAGAGCATAGTGGCTGATTTCAAGCCATTAGAGAACGATTTAGGTGATGTTGATAGTTTCATTACCCTAACAGAAGAAAATGCGTTAGAAGTGTGTTTAGCGGATATTCATATAGGAGCATTGAGTTGGCACGAAGAAGTTGGAGAAGATAACGATTACAAGATCACCCTTGCTAAGATGCAAAGAGTTATTAAGAAGATTAGAGCATTGATTGAGTTATATCCAGTTAATAAATTATACATTTGTTTCTTAGGAGATTTCTTTCATATAGACACAGAAGCGATGACAACTACTAAAGGGACTAAAGTTGACTTTGACAGTAGACCTAAAAAGATGTTGATGAAAGGCACTGAATTGATTGTTGATATTATTAAGACTTTATCTTATGAAGTTGAAACTGAAGTATATTGGGTTGAAGGTAATCACTCAAGAAATATTGAGTTTGCTGTGTTTAATGCGATGCCTTATATATTTGCTAATTACGATAATATTAAGTTTGATGTTTCACCTAAGATTAGAAAAGCGTTTGTGTATGGAGATAATCTAATTGGACTTCATCATGGAGAAATCAACAAGACTAATAAGTTTAATTGGCTTCAAATTGAGTATCGTGAAGAGTGGGGTAAATGTAAATATGCCGAAACTCATTCAGGACATATCCATCACGAAAGTACAACAAGTAGGGGTGGTATTACAGAAAGGTCAATGTCAAGCCCTAAACCGATAGATAAGTATGAATACGATGAAGGTTATTTAGGTGGTTCTAAAGCAGTTATGTGCTACTTGTGGCACAAGACAGAGAACCTTAAATCCGTTCATTATATTAGGGGATAATATGGTTAAATTATCTATCATCATACCAACTTATAATGTTGAAGAATATATTACACAATGTCTTAATTCAATCGTTAGGTATTTAACCGTTGATTGTCAGCTGATTATTGTTGATGATTGTTCTACTGACCACACGGTTGAGATAATAGAGCATATTATCAATGGTAATTGTAGAAGTCAGTTGGTTAAGTTAAAAGAGAATAAAGGTGTTAGTAATGCGAGAAATGTTGGTTTAGAATTAGCAAAGGGAGAATATGTTGCTTTTATAGATGGCGATGATTGGGTTAGAGCCAATTATGTTCGTGAGATATTAAATGTTGTTGATACTAAAAAAGATTGGTATGAATTGAGTTGGTGTTTTATCAATTCTCCTAACGCTACTTTTATTGCTGGAAGATTACCAAGATGGAATAAATCAGTTTGGGCGAGAGTATTCAATAGAAGCATAATTAAAGTTGAGTTTGATATTAAACACGAGTGGGGAGAAGATGGTTTGTTTCTAAGAGAGAATATTAAAGAAGGTATGACTTGTGGTTATATTTACAAAACAATTTATATGTACAGAAATAATCGTGATGGCAGTTTAAGTGTTAAATATAAGGGGAAAAAATAATGAAAATAATTAAGACAATTTTATTGATTATGGTGCTACCGATTTTATTTATTTTAACTATTGCTTTTGGTTTATGCAAAATAAATAATGGAATAGCGAGAAGTGAATATAGATGAAAATAATTTTTTATAGTTATGCGTGGTATGTTGGTGGTATGGAAAATGTTGTTTATAACTTATGCCGACTATTAAAACAATCAGGAGATTACGATATAACGATTGCTTATTTTAGCGTTAATAACGGAACTAACAAGATGCTTGGTAAGTTATCAAAAGTTGCCAAGATTGAGTGTGTTGTTATTGGAGAATATAAATGCGATTTACTTATAAACTGTTCAAGAAAAGAACTAGATTTGCCTTTTATCAAAGCCGATAGAATTATACATTGGTTTAGTTCTTGTTTGGTTGAGAACATAGATAAGATATTGCCTGATAGTAAAGTAATATCTCAAAGCGTTTGGCATAAGAAAATGTTATTGAAGTTAGGGCTTAATTCTACTATCATAGGTAATCCGTTAGATGTAGATTTAATACTTGAATTATCTAATGAGCAAATTGACTTTAAAAGAACCAATAATGAAACTATTTACTTGATAGTAGCAAGAATATCACACGAAAAAGGTTTTGATAGAGCAATAGACTTTATGGTAAAAAGAGCAAGAGAACATTGCAGGTTAATTGTCATTGGCGAAGCATCAAACAAAAATAACGATTTGATTAGATTGAGAGTTGAGAAAGCATTAAGAAATAAAGTATTATTTTTAGGTGCTAAAGAGAACCCTTACCCATATATTAAAATGGCTGATTTTGTATGTTGTTTTAGCGACCAAGAGATTTATGGTTTAGTTAGCGAAGAAGCACATATTTTAGGTAAACCAGTTATATTCAATCAATACGCAAGTTCAATCTATCAATTTATAAATGGTTTTGATTATTGGACTACAGATAGAGTTGTTAAAAGAAAGAATAAATGTCTTAATGTCTATAAAGACCAAAATATAGCAAGATTTAAGCGTTGGAAGGAGATTATAGATGGAAAAGATTGATTTTTTAGCAACAGAAACACACTTTTTTGACCATATAGTGCCAATTTGGAAGTTATTACCAGATAAATATAAGGGAACTTTCTATGTAAATGGCACTTTTGAAGATAAAGTGATTAGAAGTGGTGTTAAATACACGATAGGTTTACCAACTGATAGTAAATTGACTTTAGTTGCGAGTTATGGCGACTATAAAAAGACAACTGGTAAGGTTCTATTTATGGAACACGGTATAGGACATACTTACAGTAGCAAGCACCCTGCTTATGCAGGTGGTGTAGGTAAAGATAGAGTAGTGCTGTTTCTTAATCAACACGCATTGAATAATTATAAGAACTCATTTACATACCCTTTAGTTGAAAATGTCATTATAGGCACACCTAAAATGGACAATGTAGAGTTTGAAGATGTTGAGATTAAAGATAGAAAGCCGATAGTTTGTTTATCGTTTCATTGGGATTGTTTAGTATCACCAGAGAGTAGATCTGCTTATGATTTTTATAAAGTTATGATACCTTTATTGGCTCAACGAGATGAGTTTAAGTTAATAATGCACGGACACCCACATATTGGTTGGCAAGAACAGTTTAAGGAATATAACATTGAGTTTTTAACTAATTACGCAGATGTGTTGAAAATAGCAGATATTTATGTCAACGATAACAGTTCAACAATGTACGAGTTCATGTGTACTGGTAAGCCAATAGTAGTGCTTAATTGTCCTTTTTATAGAAGGGGTGTTAATCACGGAATTAGGTTCTGGGAATATATCGGTGGTGTTCAAGTTAATAGACATAAAGAGTTGATACCAGCCATTTTAAGAACGATAGCGAACCCTAATGAGTTTAGGGAACTAAGACACGATATTGTCCTTAAATTGTACCCTAATAGGGGTTATGCAACTCAAACAGCAGTACAAGAGATAGTTAAGTTTCTTGATGAATTAGGAGATTAAGTGGAAGAATATAAAAAAGCAATAGAAGAAATAACTTTGTTATTTACTAATAAGAAAATTAAGGACATTGATACAAGTATTGAGATGTGTAAAACTCAATATGAACTGTTAGTGTCTTTATTTGATACAAGTGATATTGAAGAAGATAAACAATGGGCTGTTAGATATGCGGTATCTAAACTGCTACCGATTATTCAACAAATGTTAGCAAGTCCTAAAGTTGAAGAGAATAAGATAAACTCTATTTACCAAGTTTACCGAAGAACCTATGCTTTTTGCGGTAGAAGAAGTTTGGCTCATTTCATTGACTTTATGGAGTGGGAAAGACCAAGTGATAATAAAGTTTTTGTTAATCGTAAAGATGTATTAAACCCTATTGTGTTTTATCTTAATAAAATGTTGTTTGATCCTATATTTACAACGATAGTTATTAGTCTACCTCCTGCTTATGGAAAGACTTTTGTATTAAATTATTTTAGTGCGTGGTGTTATGGAGTTAATATAAATAATTCTATTTTAAGACTATCTTATAATGATGAGTTATTAAATGGGTTTTCAAGATCTATTAAAGACTTAATCCAAAGTGAATTATATAATGAGATTTTCCCACAGTTTGCTATATACAAGGGTAAACCTTTTGACAAAGAAAAAGATAGCGATTGGAAGTTAAAGAATAGCGATATAATCGTTTCTCATTATGTTAGGACAAGAGATGGTGGTACAACTGGTGTTAGAGCAAGAACCGCTATTATTTTAGATGATATTACTAAGGGTAGCGATGAAGCATATAACGATGACTTACACGAGAACTACTGGAAGAAGTTTACAACAGAGTGGTGGAACAGAAGAGAAAATGACAAGATTAAATATATCTTTGCAGGGACTATGTGGACACCTAAAGATATTCTTAATCGCATAACAGAGAAAGAGTGTAAGATAAGCCCGCCTATTCAATCAAGTAGATATAAATATGTTATGGAAAGCGAAGATGGACACGCTGTTTTTATTAGAGTGCCTTTATTAGATGATAATGATACTTCAACTTGCACAAGGGTTATGTCAACTAAAGAAGCATTACAGTTGAGAGAGATAACAGACCCTTACTTGTTCAGTTGTGTTTATCAACAAAACCCAATAGCACCTACTGGTATGGAGTTTGCTTATGAGAACCTTAAACAGTATGATACTTTGCCTAAAGACCTTAATACATACGCTTATGCTGTTCTTGATCCAACTAGAAAAGGTAAAGATAATATCTCAATGCCTATTTTTAATATGACAGGAGATGGAGAAGAACATTACTTAATTGATGTTATCTACAAGAGAATAGCGATGACAGAAGCATACGATTTAGTTATAGACAAGATTTACGAGCATAGAATAACTAACTTTGTAGTTGAGAATAATACCGACACATCGCTTAAACCGATATTAGAGATGAAATTAAAAGAGAAAGGTATAACCTTTTGCGTTATAAGAGAAAAGTATAATACTGCTAAAAAAGAGATAAGAATTAAAGATATGCGTGGTTTGATTTTGAGAAAAATGTTTTTTAAGAAGAAAGGTTTATCTGCTTCTAATAGTGATTATGGTAGATTTATGACCGCATTTACTACTTATTCATTTGATTATGCTAATAAAAACGATGATGCACCAGATAGTTTAGCGTTATATGTTGCTGAAATTATAATGGACAATGTTAAAAGAAACAGTTTTGAGATTTTAGATAGGAGATTATATGGGTTTTAGTCTTATATTTAGTAAATACACTTACTTTAGTTTGCTAAAGCGTGATAGGTTTAGAGTGAATAAATGTGAAAGGTGGTATCTATGGCTTTTGAAAAAGATGGAGTGAATATAAAGTATTTATTTGACAATCTTTTTGGAAGAACTGTATTAAAGACATCGGCTAAAGATGAAGAACTAAACCCTATAACTATTATTCAAGTTCTTAGAGATGTTTTGCCTATTCACTTTGATAATCGTAAACAAATTGATTATCTAATTGGCTATTACAAAGGCAATCAAGATATTCTAAATAAGGTTAAGTTGATTAGAGAAGATATAAACAATAAAGTATTAGAAAATAACGCATTTCACATTGTAGAGTTTAAGAAGGGCTACGTGTATGGTGATCCAATCCAATATGTTCAGCGTGGAGATATTGAAAAAGAAGAGATTGAGAAACTTAATAGATTTATGGTTGATAACGATAAACCAAGTAAAGATAAAGACTTAGCCGAAGATATGTATATTTGTGGAACTTCATATAGATTGGTATTTCCAAGTTATGAGAGCGATGTACCATTTGTTATCTATAATTCTAATCCTAAAGACACCGCAGTTATCTATGATAGTGGTTATGAAGGTAAACCAGTTATGGCTTTCTATGTCGCTACTAAAAAGAATTATTTAACTAATCAAATATACTACATTATTACTGTTTATACTAAGACTAAGATATACACATTCAAGACTAACGATAGAGCATTTGAATATGGTAGTGAATTAGAGATTGATTATATACCGGATAAATTAGCAAGTGCAGAGATAAATTGGTTAGGTTATATACCGATTATTGAGTACCCATTGAATAAGAGCAGATTAGGTATTATTGAGTTAGTTAAATCAACTTTAGATGCCCTAAACAAGATTAGTTCCAATGATATTGATGATATTGAACAATTTGTTCAAAGTCTATTAGCCCTAATCAATGTTGATATTGATGTTGAAGAGTATAAGAAAATGCTTGAAGCAGGTGCGATTAAACTTATGTCTAATGTAGACAGGGGACAACCTGCCGATATTAAGTTGATAACAAACAAGTTATCTCATAGCGAAACTAAGATACTGTACGATAGATTATACAATAATATGTTGACAATCGCAGGTGTACCACGAATGAGTGATAAAGTATCAAGTGGCGATACTGGACAAGCGAGATTAGTTGGCGAAGGTTGGACAATGGCTGATGAAAGAGCAAAACAAGATGAATTATCGTTTAAGGTGGCGGAGAAACAGTTATTAAAGATTGTATTGAATATATGCAAGAATAAAGCGAATAGTGGCATTACAACGCTTACCACAAGCGATATTGAGATTAAGTTCACAAGAAACAAGAGTGATAACATATTAGTTAAAACTCAAGCGTTACTTAATATGCAATCAGCACAAGTTGCCCCAGCAGTTGCGTTTAATGTTATTGGGTTATTCAGTGATAGCAACGAAGTTGTTAATCAAAGTTCAGCGTTCTATGGGGAAGGGTTTTGGCAAAAAGACCAAACGATGACACCTGAACAAGAAGCAATTACAGATACAGTTGATACAGAAGTTAAAGCAGATATGCAAGTGGAATAAATACACTTTACATATATTGATTGCTACCTATGGCAAAATAGGACTTTCACAAAGTTGGAGTGGTACTCCTTAATAACCTATAAGAAAGGTGGTATTGTATGGCTACATTATTAGAAAAGTTGGTTGAAGTATTAGGAGATGAAGAGATTGCTAAGAAGGTTCAAAGTTCATTAGGTGATTATATGTTGCCTAAGACAGAATATGCCAAAGTAAGAGATGCTTTGAAAGAAAAAGAAGCAGAACTTGAAAAGATTAGATTGTCAAGTATGGATAATGAACAGAAGTGGCAACACGAGATGACAAAAGCACAAGCAATTCAAAGCGAGTTCAATGTTAAGACTAACAGATTAGAAGCCGAAAAGTTATTTGTCGGTGCAGGGTTATCTCAAGAAGTCTACCAAGATATTTTAGATAAGTCAGTTAGTGAAGATAAAGATAGAACATTAGGATTGGTAAATGGGTTTATTGGTATATTAGGCAAAGAGAAAGAGATTATCGCTAATCAAACGAAAGAAAATCTACTCAACAGCACTAAGAAACCTGAAACTCCAGATAATATTTCTCCTAAAACTACTACTTTCAAAACAACTTTATAAGTTAAGATGCCTTAGGGCATAGAAAGAGAAATTAAAAGTATGGCAAGACAAGACGCATTAAGTATTAAACTCACAGATGGTACAACTCCAGCTGATTTGATGGAACAGTATGCAGGGTTAATTGAGAATATTGAAGCAACAGCAGTTTCAATTCAGTTAAAAAATTATAATTTAAGTGGCGACCCTATGGGTGGTAGTGTAGAAGCGAAGAGATTTGAAAACTCTGTATCAGTTGCTTATGGTACAGCAAGAACCGCTGGTGCTGGTGTTGATGTTCAAACCGAACCAGTTGTTATCAATCTAAATGTTGATAGAGAAATTGTTGAAGAGATTGAAGCGAAAGATATTAAATTGTATGGAATACCTGCTATGTTGCAACGCAGAGCACAAAACCATAAGTCTGCTATGAAGAGAGAATTAGATACTGCTTTCTTTACTGAAGCGTATGTAACTGGAACAGCGACTACTTGTGCTGGTGCTACTTGGGACATTAAATTAGAAGAGTTGGCAGTTGCCCTTGAAACAACTTCAAACACTTATGTTGATGGCGTTGATAGAAGTATGATGGCGTTTGTTGTTACTCCTTCAGTTCATAGTCTATTAAGATTACAAATTGATGCTATGCCTGCCACAGATAATGCTTATGCCAAAGGTGCGGTAGGTTTGTACCACGGAGTGCCTATTTGGGTTTCAAATCATTTGCCTAAAGGCGTTGGTCAAGTTGTCAATGCGTTTGTAATGGCATTTGGTTCAGTTGCTCAACCAGTAGCAATTAGTCAACCTTATACCGATGAAAGAATACCTTTAAGTAATTCACACGCAGTTGAATTGTTCTACAATTACGGAACTAAAGCAGTTACACCTGATTTAATCCGTTATGTTGGGGACACCTATTCTGCTTCTTAATTATTAAATGAAAGTTAAGAAAGGGGGAGTGGTTATCGCCATTCTCCCTACTGAACTAAAAAGGTATAAGTTGGCAGGTTGGGTTCTTGTTCAGGAAAAGACAGTTGAAGAGATCAAGATAATGAATGAGAAAGCAAGATTAAAAAGATTAGCGAAAGGTGGTAGTTAAAGTGTTAAGTCAATTAAAATTATTATTAGGAATAACAGTTACAACTTATGATACATTGTTAAACCTATTGATTGGTATTGCAACTGATAAGGCATTAAGAACTATCAATCCTTTTGAAGATAATTTTGATATACTGTTATTGCCTGAAAAGTATAATTATTGGGTAGTGCAAGCAAGTCAACAAATGTATTTAAGTTTAGGTCAAGAAATAGTAAACAGTTATAGTGAAAATGGCTTGTCAATTTCCTTCAAGGAATTGCAAAGTGGGATTAGTAAAGAGTTGTTGAACGAGTTGATACCAAAAGCGAAAGCAATAGGGTAGGTCTAATATGGCTATATTACCCATTAAGAGTTGGAGTAAGACTGTTTACATCGCTAAACTAATTTCTACTAATAAAGACAGTTATGGCAACCAAACAAATGTTTACGATACACCGATACAGTTTACGCTTAATGTTCAACCTTTAAGTGATAGTGCAAGAATAGAGATATTTGGTGCTAACGCTAAAAAGATGTATGTAGCATTAAGTAAAGATATTAGTATAGATATAAATGATTTTGATTTAGTGTATTTAGAAGATGCTACACCTACTGGAGAAACTAAAAATGGGTTTAATGCTAATTATGTTGTGCGTAGAGCAAGTATTCAAAACATAGTTGGTATATACTACTTTGAAAGTATTAAAGGTAGATAAATATGGCTCAAAAAGATTATGATTGGGCAAGTGGTGGTTTAGATGAATTACTTAGAGATTTACAAGAATATGAAAGACAGTTGTTTTTAATAAATAGCGAGTTCGTTTATAAAGTTGGAGTTCTTACAAGGCAAAATATAATTAGTAGTGCGAGTAGTAATGATATGGAAGAATTGCAAGATATTAAGAATAGCAATATCTTAACACAAATTGCGTTTGGTTCTAATCCTAAAGTGTTAGTTCTAAACACAAGTCAAAATGCTACTTATAGTGAGTTCGGTTATGGTGTTAAATCTAAAGGGTTTAACAGTTATACAAATCTGTTTGAACCAGTTATAAATTGGGCTTACGATGTGAATAATCACGGGTATAACGGTTGGTGGTACAAGAATAGAAGTGGAGAATGGCAACACTCAATAGGGCAACTACCGCAAGGAAGTATGTATAGAGCATATCTTAAAACTAAACAAGAATTAGGATCAGTTGCTCAAACGGTATTTAGTAAGATAAAGTTAGGTGGTAAATAATGAAAAGAGAAGAAGTATTTGAAGAGATTTATGGTGGCATAAACACTAAACTGTCTAATGGCACATTAAACCCTTATGGTGCTACTATTCTATCGTTTATACCTTCTTATGAGCAAGATGAGTTTCCGTTGATTGTATTGAGCCAAGTTGAGTATAGTTTGAATAGTGAAACATTGAATAAGAGTGAGAAGAAACATAATTTGTCAGTTGAAGCACAGATATTTGCTAAAGATACTGCAACAGTTAATAAGCGTATAATCGCTAATAGCGTTGCTGATTTAGTGGAAGTTGTATTACAAGATGATTATGGTTTAAGATTAGAATTGTCAAATGTATTACCTAATCTTGATGAGAATGTATATAGAGTATTATTAAGATTTAGTTGTATTATAGATGATGATAGTAAAGTTATTTATAGAGAATAACGGAAAGGTGGCTAAACACTTATGGCATTAGCACAAAGCGATATTGGGATTGAGTTATGGGCGAGTTCTACTGGCACTGCTGGAACATTCACTGAATTAGTGGCTGTTACTGGTGTACCTGCAACTGGTTCAGCACAAGGTAAATTAGAAGCAACTGTATTAAGTTCTACCAAGAAACAGTATATTGCGGACAGAGAAGATTTACCTGATTTAGAGTTTACTTATAATCATTTGGAAGCGAATTATACTTTAGTAGAAGCAGTTTGTGGTCAAGCATATCACTTCTTAATCGTTTATGGAGATGGAACTGGTGCGTTGATTGTTGGTGAAGGTAATACTTGGGTAGATGCAGTTTCGAGGGGTAGCGTTGTTCAAGCAAAATTGAATATCGTTCCTGAAAGCATTGAATACCAAACTATTGCAGAAGTTGCAGTATTAGTAGCAGTAGGATCTTAATAACTGTTTGAAGGGAGATTATAAATGGTTAATGTATTAGTAATTGATGTTAGTGGAGTTGAATACAAGTTTGCGTTAGATAGAGCAGAAATTGTTAGAGCAGAGAAAATGGGATTAAAGTTAAAGGCATTAGAAGATACACCTTTAACCCAAATGACTTTCTTATGGGCGATTGGGTTGCATAAAATACAACCTAAACTGTCTAATGAACAATGCTATGAACTGTATGATAAGTACCTTGCTGAAAATGGAGATGTACAAGAAGTTATCCAATTCTTGTCTAATGAATATGGAAGTTTTTTTCAAACCACACAACAAAGTACAGAAGAAACAAAGAAAGCGAGATTGGAAGTTCTTTAGAAGAAGTTGAAGAACAAGATTTCTTAACTAACGAAGAGTATTTTAATTATTTGTTTCCTTATGCTATCCAATTTGGTATGTCTAATTATGATTTTTGGTATAACGAACCGAGTTTGTATTGGGCATACCAAGTTGCTTATCAAGATAAAGCGAAACGAGATTTAGAGATTATGAATTACAATGCTTGGTTGTGTGGGTTATATAACTATAATGCGTTTAGTGTTGTTGAAGCAAATGTTAATCGTAGAGAAACAGATGAACTACAATCTTATGTTAATAAGCCGTTTGATTTTAGTGACAAAGATAATAATGTAGATGATAAAAAAGAAAAGAAGAATATGTTAGAAATTAGAATGAAAGCACTACTCTCGAAGAGTAAAAGTATATTAGGCAAAAAGAAAGAAGGATAGCAACTATATGGCAAGTAATTATTCAGTAGCGAACTTAGGTATAACAATATCATCTACTGCCAGAGGTGCTATTTTGTCAATCAACTCTTTAACTAAAGCGGTAGAAAGAGCAAATGTTCAAACTGCTAAATTAAGTGCCGACTTTGTTAAAATGGGTGGGGTTTTAACTCCAACTACTGCTAAAATAACTGCTCAATCTTCAAGTCTAAAATCATTAGAAAGCAACCTAACGAAATCTACTAATGCTTTACAAAAGATGAGTGGTACTTTTAGTGGTCTTGGTAGGATCATATCAACTAATTTAGGTTTTGGAAGTTTGCAACAAAGTTTGAATACTATTACTACTGGGTTAAATAAAATTATAAATGAAGTTAGTGGTTATATTGAAAACTTTAATTTATTTAATGTTACTATTACTAACTCATTAAGAACCCAATATAAAGAAGAAACTAAAATAACTGAAGAGTTTAACAAGCAACTTCAATTTCAATATCTAATGAACGATGTATTAAAAACTAATATGAGTGAAACTATGCGTTATCAAGGTTTCTTTCAAAATCTATCTGGCTCACTTGGTTTATCAAGCGATAGTTCTATATTATTATCTCAAAATCTAACTAAGTTATCTTATGATCTATCATCTCTATTTAACATACCTGTGGCAACAGCGTTTTCAAAGATAAGTTCAGGTTTAATTGGTCAAACGAAACCTTTAAGAAACTTAGGTATAGATGTTACCCAACAGACTTTACAACCAATTCTATATTCATTAGGTATCAATAAACAAGTTACATCTTTAACTCAAGCCGAAAAGGTTATGTTAAGGTACATATCTATTTTAAGACAATCAACTAATGCTCAAGGGGACTTCGCAAGAACTATTGAAGCACCTGCAAATCAAATTCGTATCCTAACTAATCAAATAAAAGAATTATCAAGATGGGTAGGTGCTATCTTTATCGGTACATTTGGTAAAATAATACCTTATGTAAATGCTTTTGTTATGGTCTTGAAAGAAATGGCTAAATGGGTTGCGTATGCTTTTGGTTTTAATTTGAATAATTATAATTTTATAGGTCAACAAGCAGAAGATGTTGGGACTTTAGATGAAGAATTAAATAATGCCACCGAAAGTGCTAATGCCTTAAAAAGAACATTAAGAAGTTTTGATGAAATAAATAATATATCAACTGGTGCATCAACAAGTGTAAATGGTATTGCTATTGGTAATGATAGTGGTGCTTTTGATAAACTAAAAGATGTAATGAGCAGTTATGATAATCTTATGTCAAATGTTAGTACAAAGGCAGGTCAAATAAGCGATAAGATTTTAACTTGGTTAGGTTTCTCTAAAACTGTTAATGAACAAACTGGAGAGATTAGTTGGTTTTTCACTCAAATTGTTGGATTAGACTTTAGTGGTTTATCTAAAGATTTCGGTTTATTGGCTGATAAACTTTCCGCTTTAGGAAGCACCTTATGGGATAGTTTAATTGATCTATACGACCACTTCTTAAAACCTTTAGGTGCTTACATTATAAATGTTGCTTTGCCTGATTTCCTTGAAACAGTTGGAGATGGGGTTGAAGCGATAGGCAAGTTCTATAAGAATAATAAAGAGTATATGACACTGTTTTATGATAAGTTCTTATTACCTGTATCTAAAATATTATTAGATGCTTTTAATAAGTCTTTCGAAGGTTTTGTTGCTGTAATAGATAGTATGACAAGTAATGAAGCTGGTGCAAAGAGAATATTTGACTTAATCATTGTATTCTTAGCGGCCTTAACTGCTACTAAACTTATTCTTGCTCTAAAAACACACCCATTTATTGCGTTGTCAGTTGCTATTTTAACTATCATAGGTAGTAAAGATGATTTCTCAAGTTGGTTAGAAAGTTTAGGGAAGATGGGGACTTATGTTGGAACATTGATAACTCTAACAGCGGCTTTAATGGGTGTCGCATTTGCGATAGCGGCTGTTATGGGTGCTTCAACCGCTGGAATTTCATTAGTTGCTTGGACAGCGGCTTTAGTTGCGGCTGGTGCTACTTATGAATTATGGCAAAAGAAATTAAAGACCCCTAATCCTCCACCAAAAATTCCTTTGCCACCTGGCGGGGGTACAAATAATCCTACACCAAAAATTCCTTTGCCACCTGGCGGGGGTACAATATGGGCTGATGGTGGGTTTCCAACAACTGGCGAATTATTTATCGCAAGAGAAGCAGGACCTGAGATGGTTGGTAGTATGGGTGGCAAAACAGCGGTCGCTAATAACGACCAAATCGTTTCTGGTATCACACAGGGCGTATTTGCAGGCGTTGTGAACGCTTTTAGTGGTATTGGTAGTAATAGTCCACAGACAATCAATTTGACTGTCCAGATTGGTTCTAATAAGGTTGGAGATGGTATAATAGATTTAGTCAATGATAGTATTAGTAGAGGTAAAACAATTTTAATCTAATGAAAGGTGGAAATTAAATGGCTCAAGTTTGGCAAATTAAAACAATCAATAGTGATCCAGTACCGATACCAACATCACTTAAAATAGCATACTATACTCTTGAAAAAGATGCAGGTGCTAATATGCTTGGTAATATGATACATAATGTGATAAACCATAAAAAGAAGTTCTTTATCACTACACCACCTTTATCACAAACTGATTTAGATGCTTTTTTAGAGATTATGATACCTGATGCCTTAACTATCGTGTATTATGATCCATTTAATAGCGGTACTGAAACAACTGGTTATTTCTATCACGGAGATATTGAAGTAGAAGTATTATGGATTAAAAACGAGAGTATGACAGATGTTTTATATAAAGGTTTGAGTATCAACTTAATAGAGAATTAGGAGAACAAATGTACACAGTTTCAACAGAGTTAAAGAACATATTAAAAAGTAATACTTCAACGAATAAAGCGTATGTTATTTTGACTGACTTAACTACAAGCATTGAAACTGTTATAGATGGGGAAAGCATGGCTAAGATTGATATTTCAATCAACGCTATACCTGATAATAGATTAGTCGGTAGTATTGCTAAAGGGACTTGTTATGTTGAGTTTGTAGGAGATATTACTGCCACACTTGATTTAGCACACGAATATGAACTACAACCATTTATAGGGGTTCTATTGAGTGGTGGTACAGTTGAGTATATACCACAACAGACTTTCTTTGTTAATGAGTATGAGTATAAACAAGATGTTAAAAAGACAGTATTTTCTTGTGTAGATTATACACAAAAGTTAAATAAACCTTATGTTAGTACAATCAATTTTACATTAAACCCTACTTTATTTGATGTGTTAGAAGATGTTTGCTCACAATGTGGAATAGCGTTAAATAATACAACTATCTTTAATGGCTCATTTGCGATTGATACTACAATGTATTTAGATGAATTAACTAATTATCAAGTATTAAATTATATATTAGATTTAGCATTATCATTTGCTTATATGAATAGAAGTAATGAGTTAGTTATTAAACAAGCGAGTTCTATTGTTTATACTAATACTTTTGTTGAAACTATTACTAAAGCACAAGCAAGAGAGTTTACTATCTATCAAGATAGTTTTAAGACTTTAGGTGTTAATACTTTAACATTGATATTAAATAATACTGTTCAAGTTGAAAATGTATCTTTAACAGACCCTACTAATTATGCTATTGATGGTTATGTTGAATTATCAATTACTGATAATCCATTTATTTGGAATAGCACATTAAAGAATAGTGTTATTACTGCTATGCTAGCCGAGATATTAGGGTTTAATTATCGTGCTTATAATGTCGTTTCTAAAATTGCTCCTTATTTAGATTTAGGAGATATTATTAAGTTAGATACTAATATAGATAATAGTATTAGTTATAGTGCTGTATTAGATATAAATATATTGTTTGATGGTGCAATTAAAGTTGAATTAAACGCAGGTGCTGAAACTCTTGCTCAAACAACTTATAAACAAACTGGAACATTGACTAATCGTGTTAGAAAAGCCGAGATTAGTATTGATAAAGCAAATGGGGAAATATCGCTTGTTGTTAGTTCTGTTAATGAAGTTGAAAGTGATGTTGCGAGTTTAGTTGTTTCAGTTGATAGTATTACAACTACTGTTGAAAACGATGTATTAGGCGATAGTGCTGAAAGTCTTAAATCTCAAATTACTCAAACTGCAAGCGATGTAACTACTGTAATTACTGATGTCAATGATATTCAAACTGTATTTCAAAGTACAGTTGATGGTTTCTCTATTGTCAAGGGCGATGTAAGTATTATTGGTAATGTTAGTGGTGTACCTTATGTTGCGATTAGTGATGGAACTGGCGATGTTGCTACAATTCAATCTAACACAATGACTATAAACAATATTGTTGTTAATGACAGTATCATAATTGGACAACACAAAATATCTAAATACTATGATGGTGCTAAATACATTACGATTGTTCAACTCATATAGAAAGGGGAACTAATGGCTATATCAATTACAAGTAGTGTTAATCTTAATGATACAACTAATGTCGCAAGTGGTTTAGCGGTAACTGTTACTGGTAGGGAATTTCCTACTGAAAACTATACCTATGAATTAAGTGTTGGTGGTACAGTCATAGCGACTTCTACAAACAAGTTAAACTCATTTACGATTACTGGAATAACTGCTACTGAAATATACGATAACGCTTATCTACATAATTTATCAGGTGTAGTTTCTCTAACTGGACACGATGCTTTAGACACTGATACTTACACTAAAACTGGCACACTTACTATCAACGCAAGGTTATCAAGTTTAGTAGTTACAAGCCCTAAAGACACATCAGTTTTGAATATGGATTTGGCTAATCCAGTTAATGTTATTACAAGTTGGACAAGACCACACACTGCATTTCACGGAAGAATTAAAATGTATGTCAATGGAACACTTGCAGTTAATCGTGGGTGGTTTGATACTGGTGCTAATTTTGATGTTGTAACTGAAGGTTATGATAGTGCGATTATTACTGCTATGGGTGGAGTTAGTCCAGCAGACTTACGCTATGACCTTATAACAGAGTTTCAAACTGGTGCAAGTACCTATACCGCATTAAGCGGTGTTAGTGATACCGAAACTTACGCAGATGCTATTACACGAACATTTATCACTAAATCAACAGTAGTATTGAGCAATTTTACTATCAATAGCGATTTGATAACTAATGATTTGGCTTATACATTGACAAGTGATGCAAGTACGACTAATAATATAACGCTATATGTAAACAGTGTTTCTATAATGCAAATTACGGGTATAACTGCAAGTGGTGTGTTTAACATTACTTCAACAGAACTAACCGCTATGCTAAATGCAACGGATCAAATAACTACTAGTTCTTGTACTGCTTATGCGATAGTTGAAACATTTGTTGGTGCGACTTCATTTGGTACTACTCAATCGGCTAATGTTATTGCCACAATAGATGCAACTTATGTCCCTATTATTACTGCTCAATCATACGCAGAAAAGACAACAAGTCCTGATGTTAATACCTTAATTGGAAAGTTTGTTCAAGGTATATCTACATTGGAGTTTTTAACCAGTGGTAATACTACCGCAAGTGGAACAAGAATTAAACAGATCAAAGTAGAGTTTAATCCTAAACCAATTTTAACTGACTATTTATATACCGATAATATTACAAGTTTAACCAATAAGAGTTTAATTACTACTGCTCTTTTAAATAGTGGTACAAGTAATGCTATTATCACGATTACTGATTTTAGAAATAGAGCAACAACTTATACCCATTTGAATATAGCGGTGTTAGCATACATTACTCCAACTATCAATACTTTCAATGTCATTAGATGTGGAAGTGGGGGTTCATTAAACGCTATTGGTATTTATGGTAAATATACATTAAATGGCAGTGTATCAAGTTTAATCAATGGAACTGAAAAGAACGAGTTATATTACAGAATTGGTTATAAACTAACTGGTGGTGGTGCTTATACTTATTATTCGGCAGTTGATACTAATGCTATATCTTTCAATAGTACTTATGTAAGTGCTAATGGAGATTATAATGTCGCTAATGTTTACGATGTTATTATTGAAGTTTACGATGTGCTTACAAGTGGTGCTAAAATAACCTCTACCGATACAATGCCTTATGGAAAAGTGGCTATGATGTGGGGAGATGATTATGTTAGTTTTGGCAAGACAGCAACTGGTACTTATAATGTTGAAACTGGTGCAAAAGGAATAGGAACAGAAGGGCAATTTGTTTCTACTGTTGCGACAGGTACTGCACCTTTAGTGGTTGCAAGTGGTACAATGGTTTCTAATCTTAATGTCCAAAAATTAAATGGTGCTGAATATTCAACTACAACTTTCACACCACGATTATACGGTTTGACAACGGCAGGAACTGGGACATATACTACTCGGCTTGGTTATTATACAAGAATTGGGAATATAGTGTTCTTCTCATTAGACTTAATTTGGACAAATCATACAGGGGCAGGAAATATGCGTATAGATGGTCTACCAGTTAATGCTAACGCTACATACGATGTTGCTTGTGCGGTTTTCGCACAAAATATCACTACTGTTGCTAATAATATAGTTGTTGGGTATGTATTAAAGAACTCAAATCAAATAGTGTTAGGTTCATATACCATTACAACAGGTGCTAATAATTCAATCGTTATGGATACCACTGGCACATTTAAGATTAGCGGTCATTACTATGTTTAAGAAAGAAGGTAGAAAATGAAGTACTTAAAATTGGATTTATTCAAAGATGGTTCAGTCAAGATAGTAGAGAACACTTTGCTATTTTACACCGAGAATATATCAGCACAACTAATAGTTGACTTTAGTAATGTTGATGTTGAAGGTTTACCTAAATGGGTAGACTTTGATATTGCAGATGGGACTACTGCAACAGTGCCGAGATTTGGAGATGCTATACAAACTGGAAATATTTTAACTATAACTTTAGATGATGGTTTATTGAAACAAGGTAGATTGACACTTCAACCTTACGCTTACGATGCTGATACAAATGTCAAAATGATATTTAGCAAAGTTCGTGTTGTTGTTGGTGGTTTCTTAAATGTGGTTAATGATACATCGTTTACAGATGAAAACCCATTACAAACTATATTAGATGACCTGCAAGACCAAATAGATGCAATAGACCATACAGGAGTCCCTGATGGTGGTTTCACTAATCAGTATTTAGTGAAGATAGATGAAACAGATTATAATACAGGATGGCGAACAATAGACAGTACTGAAGTTGCTTATGGAGATGGAAATGTTAGTGAAGGTCTTGAAAATAGATACACTGAAACAGAAGTAGATTTATTGTTAGGTAATAAGGTTACCGTTGTAGCGGGAAGTTCATTAGTAGATGATATACAAATCGCTTCTACAACTATACCACGATGGGATGATTTATTCTTCCCGTTATCACAGTCTAAATTAGGTGCTAACTTAAAACCAGACTTCGACTTTACTAATAATGGATTGTTGTTTCCACGCAATGATACAAGTGAGTACGTGCTATTTACAGTTCAAATGCCTCATAGTTGGCTAGTTGGTTCTGCAATTTATCCACATCTACATTATATACAGAATGCTAATACTCAACCAGTATTTACATTACAGTATCGTTGGACTAATATTGGAGCAGTTGAAAGTGGTACTTGGACAACAATTACCTTGAACACTAATACACAGACATATACTTCTGGAAACTTACATCAGGTATTAAAAGGAACATCTATTGATGGAACTGGTAAAACAATAAGTTCTATACTTGATATTAAACTATATCGTAACGATAATGTTTATGTAGGGGACTTACTTGCTAAGCAGTTTGATATACATTATCAAGTTGATAGTTTTGGTAGTCGTCAAGAATATGTAAAATAGAAAGGTGACATAATGATACAAGTGCTCTATCAACTATTTCAGCAAGTGGTATTATTCAAGTAGCAGATAATGATATTATATGGATAAGTGGTAAAAACTCTACTGACACTACTGATATGACTATTAGAAATGCTACTATTGGTTTGATTAAGATTAAGTAGAAAGCGATAATTCGCAGAAAGACAAAGGTAAAGATTAAATGACACAAAACAGATGGAAGAGTAAAGTATTATGGTTAGCGGTTGCATCGTTGATTACATTTCTTTTAACACAGTATGGCTTATGGCATTGGATTGGTTTAGATGAAGGTGCGTTTACTAAAGTTGTTGATTTAATTTTAGTTGTACTTGGTTTACTTGGTATTATCAATAACCCTACTGATCCAGAGAACTTATAATGCTTAAAGGGCAGAAATTAAAAACGATAGGGGGTGTTGAAGTAGCATTACTCCCTATGCGTTATCTAAGAGTTACCCAAACGATTGATGAAGATGGTACTACTCACGATGGAACACTTAACATTGATTTAGCGGGTAGAGATAGCGGTAGAGATGATATGTACGCACCAGTTAGTTGGAGTGTGGTTAGAAACTCTAATACACCTAATCACGAAGTTATTTATTGGAGTGATAATAAGGTGTTATGGGCTAATGGAACGATTGACTATATTTCAGTTAGAGTATTGCACGATGATGTTGTAATTGATTTGCCAGTTGGAAGAAACTTTGATCAAGGCGATGTTTGTTATCAAGAAGGTAATACAGGTGATAGCCAAGGTAACCATATTCATTTATGTGTCGCAAGGGGACATACTACTAAGATAATCAAACACGCAAGTGGGTATCGTGATTTAGATGGTAGTGTTAATCCAAGCGATGTGTTCTATATCAATGATACAATCGTTATCAAAGATGGTGGTTTAAAATGGGGTATTTATGTACCGCCTATTGTACCGCCTCCAATTATACCAATTAAGGTCGGCGATAAGGTGTTTATTAAGACAACTGCTACTACTTATTTAAGTGGTGTTAAAATACCACAGTCAAGAAAAAAAGGTGGTGTATTTGCTAAAAACCCATATACAATTAAACAAGATGGAGATACAGACAGATATAAAAAGAATAATGGTTATTGGTTGTTAAAAGAAATTAATTCTTGGGTTAAGAAAACCGAAGTGGAAAGAAAATAGGTAATGTTGTGAACACTGAAACAACAATTGAATTAGGACTATTATTAGCAGTGCTTGCAGGTGTAGTTACTCTATATAATGTGTTCACATCAAGGGGTATTAAAAAGTTAACAGAAGGTAGATGGCAAGGTTCGGTAGATATTAAATTAGATAATATCATTAACACATTTACTGGCTTAAGCAAAGATGTTGCACTAATTAAAGATGATATAAACGCATTACACACAAGGGTATCATTATTAGAAGGTTCAACAGAGAGAAGAAAAAGAAAAGTTAAAGAAACAGTTGAGTAAACTGTTTTTTTATTACACTTTTATAGGGGAATAATTTTCAATTATCACACTTTTTACTATGAATAATTACGAATTATGTAAATTAGCGTTGACATTATAATATATATAATATATAGTAAGCATTAAGAAAGGAGTGTAAACAATAACACTATGAAAAAGGTTCTAAGATTTCCTGCTATAACTGAAGAAGATAAAAGGAAATATCGTGAACGATTGAACAAAAGCAAATGGATAGATAGAAGCAATAATAAAATAGTTAGACAATTAAAACGGAAAGGAGAATTATGAGTTGGTTGTCAATGTTATTTAGTTTCATCATTGGTTTAATATTTGGATATGGTATCGCTATATTCGTTGTTATATGTAGAGATTGGAGAAAGTTATGATGAATACAATAATGTTTGTAACTGGTTTATCAGTTGGATTATTAGTTAGTGTGGTTACCTTTTGTTTCTTCTATAATTTGGGCGACCCAGATGATTATAAAGATGATGAAGATAGTTTAATATGAAAGAATATCTAAAGAGTAAAGAAGGTAATTTGTACTGTTGTAAATCAGGTTTAAGCGAAAATGAAAGACACATTGATGCAGACCATTACCCAGCAGAGATCAACAATGTTAATTATTGCGAAGATTGTTTAATAGAAGATTTTAATTTAATTATTTGTCAAGTTTGTGGTTTATTAACGATACCAGTATCTTATGTCAATGATAAGGGAGAAGTTGCTTATAATTATAGAATATGCGAAGTATGTTATAGCGATTTAGAAGCAATTAAAGAGAATAAGTTTTTTTTAAGACAAGTAGGCAAAGGAGAAAAATGAAAACGAAGGATATTATGAAGTTAGATTTAGATATTGATAGCCCTAATTATGTTAATAATGTAATGAGAATTATTGAAGATTATGACTTAGACCAAAAGCATTTATATTTAGCGAATATGTTATATTTAAGTATTACTAATCCTATTTATAGAGAAGATGAGAGAAAGGCATTATTGATTAAGTTGATAAACTGTTATCTATTAGTTAGTTTGGGGTTTAAAAGAGATTATGATTAAATACTACTTTAACAAAGATAAGTATATTAGTGCAAGAAGTGAACACGAAGATTTAACTTTAGAAACTGCTAAATGGTTATTAGAACACTCTTGTTATGCTGGCTTTAACGGTAAAGAAAAAGGAGAGTTAGAGAGAAGGGGTTATATTATTTTAAGTAGTTGGTGCGATGAAAGAGATGAGTAATGATTTATACCAAACTAATGAAGTTTATACAATGCACATTGGTAATAATAGACAAGAGTGGTTAGATAAGAGAATTAAGGGAATTGGTGGAAGTGATATTAGTGCTGTTATCGGTGTTAATTCTTGGAAGAACAATCAAGAGTTATTTAGAGAAAAGGTTGGTGGAGTAAAAGATTATAAAGAACCAACTAAAGCAATGAGATATGGCACTTTAGCCGAAAAGCATATTAGAGAATTGTTTGTGTTAGATAACGAAGGTAAGTATCAAGTTCAGTATATGGAAAATGCTATTGCACAGAATAATGAATATCCGTTTATGTTGTATAGCCCTGATGGATTGATAATTGATTTAGAGAATAATCAAAAGGGCGTCTTAGAGATTAAGACTACTGAAACTGTTAAGACTAACGATAAAGAGAAATGGAAAGAGCAGATACCACAGAATTATTATACTCAATGTTTACAAGGTTTGATTGTGTTAGGGTTTGACTTTGTGATATTAGTTGCCGAATTAAAGAATTACGAACACGAAACTAATACACCTTATTTTGTTAGAAAGATTTATAAGATTGAAAAAGTTAATGTATTAGAAGATTTACAATATATCAAAGAAAAGGAGATTGAGTTTTGGGGTAATGTGGTTGCTAAAAAAGAACCTACATTACTTCTAACATTGTAAAATTATGAATAAAAAAGAATTAAAAGAATTGCAAGGTTGTATTATTGCGTTCACAGTTGAAGGTCTTACCAGAGTTAAGAATAAAGAAGCAACTGCTGAAGAAGTGATTTATTTATTATCGGTTGTGTATAGTTTATGGGCTAAAGATTTATTTGATAGTGTTGAAGGAATTAGCGATGATGCTTTATCTAAGTTTGAAAAGATTACTATGAAATTAAGCGATGGAGATTTATATATGGGTAGTGAAGATGATTATTATGAAAGTAAACCTATTGGTAAACACTAATGGCTGATAACTTTGAAGTAGATGTTAGACAAACTAATGGAATTATTGAGTTTAATTATCAAGAATTAAAAGATAAGATCACAACAGCGGTTAAGCCATATACAACTATGGTAGTTGATAAGTATGGAATTGCAGATGCTAAAAAGATTAGAGCCAATCTTAATAACTTTAAGAAAGCAATAGATGACAAGAGAAAGGAGATAAAAAAAGGTTACCTTACACCTTACGAGATATTTGATAGACAGGTTAAGGACTTGTTAGAGATTGTTGATAGTGGAGTTAGTAATGTAGATATTCAATTAAAAGAGTATGAGCAACTTGATAAGACAATTAAGAAATCCTTAATACTTGAGTATTTTGAAAGTTTACAGTTTGGGTTGGTTGAGTTTGATAGATTGTTTGAAGACAGTTGGCTAAATGTTGGTTCAACTGAAAAAGTATGGAAAGAGCAATTATCAAACAAGATTGATAAAATTAGAGCCGATATTAAGATAATTGAGAATATGGGAGTTGAAGATACTAAAGTATTTATTCACTTCTACTTAAAAGATTTCAACTTACTGTCGGCTCAAGAAGAGTATAAATTGCTATACGCTAGCAAAAGCGATATAAAGCCATTAGAGAGAGATATTGAGTTAGGGGTAGATTATGTACCAGAACAACTAAATGTCAACCTAAACTCATTAGAACTCGTTATAGAGCATTATAATGATGGCTTGTTAGTTAGAACCTTTGAAGTAACAGGAACTGGACAACAATTACTAATGTTAGCCGATTATATGAACAATGTTATTAAAATTAAGTTTACTAAATTAAATAAAGGAGAATAAAATGACAGTAAAGAATAGTTTAACAAATCAAAAGCCGAAGTTCAGCGTTGCTATACAAAGTGAAGGGTATAAGAACCTTATAAACTCAACACTTGGCGATCCACAAAGAGCGAGTAGATTTGTTGCAAGTATCAGCAGTGCAGTTGCTATAAACCCAGCGTTACAAGATTGTGATGCAGGTACAATTCTTAGCGGTGCTTTAGTTGGCGAAAGTCTTAATTTAAGCCCAAGCCCAGCATTAGGTCATTATTACTTAGTACCATTTAACGATAATGTGAATAATCGCAAGGTAGCCACATTTCAACTTGGCTAAACCAAATCTGGTCAAGTATAAAACCGCGTGAACCCTATTACTTAGGGGTGTGCCGATAAATCGGTGCTAACGATGAAACCCTTCAACCATTACAACCTATGTGAAAAGTTGTAATTAAGGGCAATATCGTGCTATAATATTTATATGATAGGTATCTACAAAATTACAAATAGAATAAACGGAAAATCATACATAGGTCAAAGCAATAATATTGATCGTAGATTTAGAGAACACACTAATAAGAAAAGTGAATTAAACTTATCAATTAAGCGTGCTGTTAAAAAATACGGTAAGGAGAACTTTGATTTAGAAATATTAGAAACAATAGATATACCAAATAGAGATAAACTAAATGAACTTGAAATGTATTATATTAGTTTGCACAAACCTGAATACAATAGAACTTTTGGGGGAAGTGGTCAAATGGGTATGTTTGCAAGTGATAAAACAAAAGAATTGTTAAGAAAATCAGGCAAAGAACAGTGGAATAACAAAACTGATGAAGAAAAAAACAAAATATTAAAGAACTTCAAAAAGACTGAAATTGGTCATAAAGTTTCCATTGAAACAAGAGAAAAATTAAGATTGGCTAACATTGGTAAAAAAGCCACAGAAGAAACAAAAAATAAAATGAGACAATCAATGTTAAACAAAAAATTAAATGGTTATGTTCGTGATAATAAAAAGTGGTATAAAAGAGTTGTTATCATTGAAACAAATATGGAGTTTGAAAGTGTTAAAGAATGTGCTTATTATATAGGAGTAATCCCCGCTTCCGTTAGCGGAGTTGTAACAGGTAGATATAAAACTTGTAAAGGGTATCATATTAAATATGTAGTGTAGAGACTACCTGTGATGAGTTTAACAGGGTAGGTTGGAAGATAAGTTACCAATCCAAGTGCGTGGCACACGAAAGTGTGAAGAGATAGTCCAAACCATAGTGATGATAAAATTACGGAGTTAGGGAAGGGTTATGTTCAATTAGCGATTAGAAGTGGTCAATATAAGAAGATAAATGTTATTGCAATTAAAGAAGGGGAGTTGATTAAGTATGACCCTTTGACAGAAGATTTAGAGATTAAATTGATTGAAGATGATTTACTGAGAGAAAAGACTAAAACTACTGGTTACTATGCGATGTTTGAATTGACTAACGGTTTTAGAAAGACAATGTATTGGGGTAAAACTAAAATGGAAACTCACGCACAAACTTACTCAAAAGGTTATCAAGCAAGAACAGGTTATACATTCTGGGAAAAGGACTTTGATGGTATGGCGTTTAAGACTATGTTAAGACAACTAATCAGTAAATGGGGGATTATGTCCATTGAATTAAAAACTGCTTATGAAAATGATATGAGTGCAATTAGAGAAGATGGCACTAAGATTTATGTTGATAATGATAATACAGTTAGTTTTGAACAAGTTAAAGATGATGTAGTTGTAGAAACGGTTGAACAAGAAAGTTTAGTATGAGCAAGTACAACTCTAAAAAAGTTGAGTACGAAGGAATAACATTTGATAGCAAGGTGGAGTTTAATTACTTCATCTTGCTTAGAGAATGGTTAGAGTGTGGTGTTATTGCTGGGTTTGATATTAAGCCGACTTATGAGTTGATACCTAAATATGAGAAGTATGGTGTCAAACACAGAGCAATTACTTATACACCAGACTTCCTAATACAACATTTGAATAACACCATTGAATTAGTTGATATTAAGGGATTTGGAACATTGGCAAGTGATTTAAGAAGAAAGTTATTTGATTACCGATACCCAGAATTAAAGTTGACTTGGTTGAGTTATTGCAAGAAGTATGGCGGTTGGGTTGAATATAACGAATTGATCAGGTTGCGTAAGTTGAATAAAAAAGTTGTTGACTTATAATATATATTATGATAACTTATATATACCATTAGTAATAGATAACTATAAGTATAGAATATATGTGTATTAGTATTAGTATTGTATTGTCTTAGTATTAGTATTGTTTAAGTATTGTATTGTTTTAAAGGATAAAGATAAAACAAAGAAGATATATCTTACTTATATAAAGGAGAATTAAATGAGTGAAGAAGTATGCCCTAAATGTGAGAACACCAGAATAAATGTTTATCAAGATGAAGAAGGTTATGTGTTCGCTAAACCTTGTGAGTGTGCTAATGAATATGATTTTAAGAGAAGAATTAAAAAGAGTGGATTGCTTAATGTGATTGAAGATTATACATTTGATAAGTTTGAAGTTAAAGGTATATGGCAAAAGACAGTTAAAGATAAAGCATTATCGTTTGTTGATAATACTAATGGAAATTGGTTCTATATTGGTGGACAAGTTGGTTCAGGTAAAACAATGATTTGTACTGCTATTGTTGGAGAATTGATTAAGCGTGGTTTAGATGCTCATTATATGATGTATCGCCAAGAGATAATGGAGTTGAAAATGGGTATGGAAGATTTTATGACTTACTCAAAAAAGTTAAATTATCTAAAGACAGTTAAGGTGTTATATATTGATGATTTATTTAAGGGCACTAATCAACCTACTGAAGCAGATTTAAGAATTGTGTTTGATTTATTGAATTATCGTTATGTCAATCGTGAGTTAATTACAATTATTTCAACAGAGAAAAGTATTGCTGATATTATGTTAATTGATGAAGCAATTGGAAGTAGAATATACCAACGAAGTAAAGATTATGCTATTAAGTTAGCACAGAACCCAGATTTGAATATGAGAATGAAATAAAGGAGAACTAAAATGAATGAAAATGAATACAAAGAGAGATTATTAGAAAGAAGTATGAAGTTCTTTAATGAGCATTATATCAACGCTAAAATGGTTAATAAAGAAAATGGCAAGATAAACATTTACTTTGAAGGTAATGATAAAATACTTTGTATGGTTTACTACCCATATACTGCAACGATTAAGATACCAAGATTAGATATAAGCGTTATTGGTAGTAAAGAGTTATGTGCTAAAATGTTCTTTGAACATTATGAGTTGTTCCGTGCCTAAACATAAATATTATCAAATTAAAAATAAGGACTTGTTAATTAAGCAAATTAAGAAAAAGTTTATAACTTATAGAAGTTTCGCAGATATAACTGGTATAAGTATTAAGCATATAAGTTCTTATATAAATTATAGTGATAATGGCAGATTGATAAGAGAAGAAAATGCAGAGAAAATATCAAGAGCATTAGAGATTGAGTTTGATGAGTTATTTAACGAAAAAAGAATTAAGCACTTGAATTACGGAGAAAAAGAGAGAGATGATAAAACAGATATGGAAATTAGTGAAGAAATTATTTTAGGTCTAAAGCATAATGTTATGAATAAGTTATTGATTGCTTATAGTGAATTATATGTTAGAGATATAATGAGTATTATAAATGATATTATTATAGAAGCCAGTTATTTAGGAGTTAATTCAACACTTGCTAATAAACAAGCATTTATAGTTAAAGCGATTGAGAAAAGGAGAAAATAAAATGATAAGATTAGAACATAATTATACCGCATTTAATCCCAAAAAAACAAAGACAGGTAAAACGATGTTTAGTATGATGGATTATGATAGCAAGAACCCACAAGCCAAAAGGTATGTAACTGTTTTTTGTGATAATGATATTGAGATTTATGATAGACAGAAAATTAAGATCATTACTATTACTGGAATTAGTTTAGGAGAATATAATGGCAAACAACAAGTATCAATGTTCGCTAAAGTTGAAGTTGAAGGTGTTGAGAAACAATTAGAACAGATGGTTGGCGAAGTACAGGCAGAAATATCTCCAGATGATTTACCATTCTAATATGACAGATACAATAAACGGAAGAATTAAACATCTAAGAACAACAAGGGGGGACAGTATCCCTGAACTTGCTGATTACTTAGGTGTTAGCATTAAAGTTATTTATAACATTGAGAGTGGTTTAAACTTACCTGCTATTGATACTTTAATTAAGTTATCCAATAAGTACGGCGTTAGTATTGATTATATATGTAAAGGTTTTGAAAGGGGAAATGTTAAATGAATATATACCAAAGAGCATTAGATTATATGTACGCAAATGCTGTTCAGGAAGTTAGTAATAGGGCTTATAGACAAGGTATAGAAATAACAGATGAAACATATAAAGATATTGAAGATTGGTTTGCTAAACTTGATACTTTAGTGGATAGAGCAAAACAAATTAAACCAATAGAAGTTAAAGATGAGATTGAAGATGATGTAATTTTATGTCCTGTTTGCAAAGAAGAATTGCAGTACGCTTGTGATTATCAAGATGTGTTTTCTTATTGCCCTTATTGTGGTCAAGCGTTAGACAGGGATTGATATGACAAAACCAAGTAGAAATCAAAAGGTAATGAGCCAAGATGAAAAAGATAAAATGGTTGAAGGTAATAGTGAACGAAGAGAAAAAGATAATAAAGATAAATTATCAATTAAACGAGCAGAGCAAGAGATATTTAACAGGGAGAAAGATAATCTACCTTTAGTTCTTAAACAACGCTTAGAAGTCATAGAAACAGCGTTAGAGAAAGAATTAGCAGATGTCAATGGTTTGAAATCAGCAAGAATACATCAGTTGATAAGTAGACAAGCATATTATTCTATTAGTTCAACAACTGGTTATTCTGCTCAAGAGTTATTTATTGTGTTTCAAGTATATCAAGATGTGATTGATAAGATAAATCAAAAGGTGTTGTTTATACCTTCCCAAAAGAACTTCTGCTCATTTGCAGGGTTTAGCACTAATACCTATAAGAACTATCTTCAATCACCAGATGATGACAAGAGAAATGTTATGCAAATGGTAGATGATTATATTAGTGATCTAATCATAGATGCTTCTAAAATGAGAAAGACAGATAATTCAAGTAGTATATTTGAGTTAAAAGCATTACACCAAATGGCAGAAGCAGTTAATCCGCAAGTTATCAATTTAGGTGGACAAATAAATGTAGACCAAGTATTAGATAGAATAGCACAGATTAAACAAGGTAATGTTATAGATGCAGATTTTAAAGAGAAAGGTAAATAAATGACAGATAAAGAATACGAGAATATCTTATACACCATTTATATTGCAAGTGAGTGGTGGTTAACAATGGACTTTAATGATTTTATAGTATTTGCAAAAGAAAGAGAGCATTTAGATAGAAGGGTAAAACAAATATATGCGACAGGACAAAAATAGCCAGATTAGATTTATTAAAGAAAAAATAGTTAGTTATGAGAATATGATTATGAACACAGATAGTGTTGAACAAGAGAATTACGCTAATATGGAATTAGATTATTATTACTCAATTTTAGAAACTCTAGAGAAAAGAGAATAATATATTTATTAAATATGTATTGACTTATTATTATAATAAGTTTAATATAAAATCATAGTAAAGGAGAATGAACTATGAAACAGTATTTATATGTTAGAGTATCTACTGATGGACAAGAATATCTTAGACAGTTTGATTTGTTAAATGAGAAAGGTTATAACGAAAGTAATTCTATTAT
>Ga0247840_10002716_pt1 | contig 31031 bp, 34 predicted proteins | sample LaCruzMarch2015__FD_192404 | JGI IMG/M metagenome (GOLD analysis project Ga0247840, IMG submission 192404) | Freshwater microbial communities from meromictic Lake La Cruz, Castile-La Mancha, Spain - LaCruzMarch2015_17m | ecosystem: Environmental > Aquatic > Freshwater > Lake | place: Spain...
TTGATGGCGTCACAGGCGGGGCAGATGATGTGGAGACTCTCGGACATGGGTGGTTCCTCGGGTAACGGGTCGATCGGGGTGGCGCGCCCGGGCGCTGGCGCTTGATTCCCCCGACGCTGACACCTATTTTGCGTCAATTAGACCGAATCACCAGCCCCGGAGCCCACCCATGGCCCAATCCCCCTATATCGTTACAGTCACCGCCGCGAACTTTGAAGCGGTAGTGATCGATGGTTCTTTTGACCGCCCGGTCCTGGTGGATTTCTGGGCCGACTGGTGCGCCCCCTGCAAAGGACTGATGCCGGTGCTCGCCAAGCTGGCGGAAGCCTATGCCGGCAAGTTTATCCTGGCCAAGGTCAACACCGAGGAGGAGCAGGCGCTGGCCGCCCACTTCGGTATCCGCAACCTGCCCACGGTGCAGTTGTTCAAGTCCGGCCAGGTGGTGGACCAGTTCATGGGCGCCCTGCCCGAGGGACAGGTGCGCGAGTTCCTGGACCGGCACCTGCCGCAGCCCGGGGACGGGCTGCTGGCCCAGGCCCAGGACCTGATGGCGGCCGGCGATTTGAAGCGCGCCGCGGTCATGCTCGAGCAGGCGCAGGCGCAGGACCCGGCCAACGCCCGGGTGGCCCTGGCGCAGGTGCAACTCACGGCGGCGCAAGGCGACCTGAGCGGCGCCGCCGCACTCCTGGAGCGCCTGCCGATCGAACTCGCCCAGGACCCGGAGGTGGCGGCCCTGCGCGGGCAGTTGCGCTTCGCACAGGCCCTGGTCGGCGCCCCCGCCCCCGCGGACCTGACCCGGCGACTGGCGGCCGACCCCAACGACGGCGAGGCCGCCTATCTGCTCGCCGCCCACCGGGTGCTGGCCGGCGACTTCGAGGGCGCCCTGGAGGGTCTGCTGGCCCTGATGAAGCGCGACCGCACCTATGGGGACGATGCCGCGCGCAAGGGCATGGTGGCCGTTTTCGACCTGCTGGGCGGCCAGGGCGAACTGGTGACCCGCTTCCGGGCGCGGATGATGACGGTGCTTTACTAGATCACCGAAAATAGCCGAGCGACTCCCAGGGGTGCCCGCTCCAGCGCACCTGGGGCGCAGTCGGCGCCAGCGCGGTGAGGGGGACCTCGGCGGCGGTGAGGATTGCGTGGTCCGGCGCCTCCTGCATGTGCGCGCAAGCACAGACCCCAACCACCGCCACCAGGTCGTCACCCGCGAACACCAGGGGCACGTAGGGCCGCAGCCAGGGCGGGACCCCGGCCTCTTGAAAGAGCTTCTTGAGCGAACGCTGGTGGGCGCCCCCGGGCGGGCGGCAACTGAGTTCCGAGACCCCGAAGCGCACCCGCACCGGACCCATCAGGGCCATCGGAGCGGCGTCGGCGACCCGCTCCAGGGTGCCCAGGCCATGGGGCAGTTCCAGCACCGGTTGGTCCCACGGCAGCCCCGGTCCCGTCGGCACCGGCGGCAGGGGGCGCAGTGCGAAGAGGTCCTGGCGATAGCGCCGGACCTCACAACCCCGCCAGGCGACCAGCGGGTCGGCGTCCGGGCGCGCCGGCAGGACCTCATCCAGGATGCGCCCGAGGTGCGCGCTGTCCGGCCCGAGAAAGCCCCGCCGCCGCAGCCACAGGCGCAGCACGGCCTTGCGCAGGGTCCGCTCCAGCCGCGCCAGGCCCGGGATCGACAGGGTCCCCGGGCGCTCACCGCCGAGTCCCGCCAGTTCACGCCCGGCCGCGAGATCCACCAGGGCCGCCGCGTCCGCGCAGTGCGCAGCGCTGCGCGCCAGGGTGGCGGAGACCGCCGGCCAGCGTTCGCGCAGCAGCGGCAGGACCAACTGGCGCAGGTAGTTGCGATCCATGGCGGTCTCCCGGTTGGAGGGGTCCTCCAGCCAGGTCAGGCCCAGGGTGCGGGCATAGTGCTCCAGGGCCGCGCGCGGGTGCCCGAGCAGGGGGCGCACCAGCCGGCCCAGTCCCAGGTCCGCCGCCAGCGGCATCGCGGCCAGGCCGTGCACACCGCTGCCGCGGATCAGGGCCAGCAACAGGGTCTCGGCCTGGTCGTCCAGGTGGTGAGCGGTGAGCAGCAGATCGCCCGGGGCGAGCAGGGCGAAGAACTCACCATAGCGCGCCGTCCGCGCCACCGCCTCCAGGCTCTCCCCGCGCCCCGGCTTCACCTCGGCACGGCACTCGCGCAGCGGAATGGCGAGGTCCTCGCAGGTCACCCGGCAGTGCTCGGCCCAGCGTCCGGAATCCGGGTGCAGACCGTGGTCGACATGCACCGCCCAGAGTGGCCCGGGCAGGCGCTCGCGCACCGCCGCGGCGGCGCGCAAAAGGACGGTGGAGTCGAGCCCGCCGCTGTAGGCGATCCAGACCCGGCCCGCCGCCTCAAAGGGGGCCAGCGTCGCAACGAGGGATTGCGGATCGAAGCCGGGCATTACTCTTTGAACTTGCCGTAGCCCATCAGGCGCGCGTAGCGCTCGGCGATGAGCGTATCCAGGTCGATCTCCTGGAGCATGTCCAACTGCCCCGACAGGGCGCGCTTGAGCGACAGGGCCACCGCGTCCGGGTCGCGATGGGCGCCGCCCAGGGGCTCCGGGATGATCAGGTCCACCAGGCCCTGCTCCTTGAGCCGGGTGGAGGTGATGGCCATGGCGTCCGCCGCTAGTTGGGCCTTGTCCGCGCTCTTCCACAGGATTGACGCGCAGCCCTCCGGGGAGATCACCGAGTAGGTGCTGTATTGCAGCATCAGCAGGCGGTCGCCCACGCCGACGGCCAGGGCCCCGCCGGAGCCGCCCTCCCCCACCACCGTGCACAGGATGGGGGTGCGCAGCCGCGACATGACCTGGAGGTTGCGGGCAATCGCCTCGCTCTGGCCCCGCTCCTCCGCGCCCACGCCTGGATAGGCCCCCGGGGTGTCGATAAAGGTCAGGATCGGCAGGCGGAAGCGCTCCGCCATCTGCATCAGGCGCAGGGCCTTGCGATAACCCTCGGGACGCGGCATCCCGAAGTTGCGCACGATCTTCTCCTTGGTGTCGCGCCCCTTCTGGTGCCCGATCACCATCAGCGGGCGCCCATCCATGCGCGCCAGACCGCCGACGATGGCCGGGTCATCCGCGTAGGCGCGGTCCCCGTGCAGTTCGTGGAACTCGTCGAACAGGCGCCGCGTGTAGTCCAGCAGATAGGGCCGCTGGGGGTGGCGCGAGAGTTGGGAGATTTGCCAGGGAGAGAGTCCCGCGAACACCGACTCGGTCAGGGTCCGACTCTTCTTCTCCAGTCGCTCGATCTCCTCGGCGATATTGATCTCATTGTCGTGCCCGACCAGGCGCAACTCTTCGATCTTCGCCTCGAGCTCGGCGATCGGTTGTTCAAAATCGAGAAAGTTCAGATCCATAGCCGCAATCACATCATCGAAATCAGGGGCATACCGGTGAAATTCGGGCAGCCGGGGGGCGCCGTGTGCGGGACACCGCGGACTTGCCGCCGCGCCCCGGTGGGGCACAATAACGGAACCCATCCCAAGGATACAGACCCATGTGCAAACAACTGAAGGTTCCCGCGCCCGGGCGCGCCCCGGCCATCGCCCTGATCGGCGTCCTCGCCGCCCTGCTGCTGCCGGCCGGCCCGGCCCAGGCCTTCAAATGTGTGCCGCTCTACGGCAACTGGTGCGGCCCCGGGCACCCGTCCGCGGTGGCGCTGCCGCCGGTGGACGCATACGATGCCGCCTGTATGCGTCACGACCTCTGCATCGCCGGCGCTTGGTCCGAGACCCCCTGCGACCGCGCCTTCGTCGATGAACTGCACCTCATCGCCGCCCAGACCGGCTACCTGCCGCGGCCGCTCCAGTGGGCCGAGTATCTGATCCGGGTCAAGGCGGGCGGCAGTTGGGGCGCTATGCCGATGCCCATGCCGGGGGACGCGATGGGGATCATGTCGAGTGTGATGACGCCTTGCTGGTAGGACGAATGACCATTCAAACCGACCGGGCGCGGTTACGCGAGGGGCAGTTGGTCCGTTGGGACCCGGCCAAGGGGTTCGGCTTCATCCGGCCGACCGAGGGCGGCAAGGATGTCTTCGTGCACATCAGCGCGCTCCCCCCGGGCTGGGCACCGGAGATCGGGACCCGCATTGTCTTCAGCGCAGTGGACGACCCACAGGGCCGTGGACAGCGCACGCTCAAGGCGATCATTGATGATGAGGCGGCAGACGCCGCCCCATCGCAACCCGCAAGGACACCAAGGCCCACCAGACGCCAGGGAACGCGCTCGACCGAGCCGGCCCCCGGATCAAACCCAGGGTCCACCGCGGGCCGGTCCAGGCGGCGCGACGAGACGCTGCGCACGCTGCCCTTCAACGCGCTCACCCTGGCGGTCGGCGCCATCACCCTGTTCTGCCTCTGGGGCGCCCTGACCGCCCTGTCGGTCACCCCGCTCCCGCTGCTTGCCTACCCGCTGTTCAGCCTGGCCGCCTTCCTGGCCTACGCACGAGACAAATACAGCGCCATCCATGGGACCTGGCGGATACCCGAGTCGTCCCTGCATCTGCTCGAGGCGATCGGCGGCTGGCCTGGGGCCTATGTCGCGCAACAGACCATGCGCCACAAGACGGTCAAGGAAAGCTATCAGATCACCTTCTGGCTGATCATCGCGATCCATGCAGGGGGTTGGGGTCTGTGGATCTTCGACCCCGATTTGATCCGAACCTGGGTGTTGGCCGCGATCGGCCGTTGAGGGATAGCGCAGAGCGGCGCGCGGGTGCACCGCCGCGGACTGGAAGGCCGGCCGGTCATCGAACACCGGGGCGTCACCGCCCCAGGCGAACGCAGCGGGCCGTCTTCTTGCCATTGCGGACCGCTCGCGATTCAAGGGAAAGAGCGTTTCGCGATCAGCCGATCCCATTGCGGACCCTCGGTCATGCCCCAGACCGCCTCCTTGGCAGCGAACCATTTCCGGCCAGGCCCATAGGCCGCGTCATTCTTCACTACGGCGGCGAATCGGCCTGCCAACTGATCGAGAAGCCCAGTCGCCTGCGCAGCCTGAAGGGCGTCTGTCGATGCGAATAGGACCAACATCTTGGGCCAGCCGTAGCCCCATGCCCCGGCAACGCCCAAGATCCCCTGGTTGCCGGCAACGAGATCGGTTTCCAGTTCCTTTATGAAGCGAGTGAGTGCGCGATCGGCATCGGGGGAGTAACTCATGCGGGGCATCAACGCGTATACCGCGGAGGGCACCAGCGGCACGGCAATCAGGATCGCGGCCAAGGTCGATATCCCAAACGCCCATTCCAACATCGGCACGGCTCCGGCGATGCCAAGTGTAATCAATACCAATGCCGCATAGATACTTATTCTCATCATTGACGCCCTTGATGCCGATCTTGGCAAAGATCGCGGTTAGTGCAGCGAGCACGACGGACAGGACTGCCCACTGGAGCCAGGGTGCGGGGTGCTCATGGCGGAACCCGCATTTCCGCCCGGGCTGGACGGGGCATTCGCCCCATCCGCACCGATTTTCTCCGGACCCGCGGGTCTGCGGCACGTAGCGGCGACGCGATCACGGTTCGGGACGGCGCGAACGCCCCGTCCCAATGGATTGCTGTTGGAACGGCCAAGGTCTTGACGAAGCAGCATGGAACTTACTGAGAATCCTACATTTACCGGTCATCCCGATCCAGCGTCCGTCCCGCCGACCTGTCCGCGCCGAGGTCTTTCCCCTTGGAACTCCGATCGGGTGCCGCTGCATCGAACGCTGGTAAGTTCTCGCGATGTGCCTTAGCTCGTTGCGCGAACAAGCGTTGAGCATCGGGGGTATCACGCTCGCCGCTCGCTATAACCGCTTCACACTGAGCGTCCAAAGAGGCTACCTGGGCGCGCGCTTCCAAGTCCAGCCCGCGCTGTGCATAGGGCTTGTCCAGGTGCCCGTTCATCTCCGCCAGTGCGTGCCACTGCCGCCATCCGTCAACACCATCACGGTGCTCGTCAAATGTTGGCTCGCGGCAGTGCTCGGCCGCGACGACCTTGGCCGCGCCGTCGATTCCACCTTGAAGGGCCGCCGCGTTGTCATAGATTGCCTGGTTCGACCCACGGTGGTAAACCTGCACCCGATCGGCAAGCCCGTGCTGCTCGATGCACCGAAGCGACTCCGGCATCCCTGCGACCGCCTCGTCGTGCACCCGCTCCGGCACCCAGCGGCCCGCACCCGCCTTGGCGTGCGCGTCTTCGTAGCGCAGATAGACGCCGAGGCGGCTGTTCTCGGGCGCCACGGCCAGGGCTCTGACCTCGACCTGGTAGCCGGACTCGCGCAGACGCTCACAGAGCCGCTCTGCATTGTCCGGATTCTTCAAGGTGCCGTCGATGATCAGGTTACGGCGTCCGACGATGGCCGCGTCGCGCAGTTCGTCGGCCCAGCGGCTCGCGTTCCGTTGGGTCCTGGGGGCGGCGCTCAGATCGTCTTGTGCCAAGAAGTCGGCATACTGAGGATGGTATCTGCGCAACGCGTCCACATCGACCTCGACCGCACCACGCTCGCGCAGATCCTCGCGCGCCTGCGTGCACAAGCCGCTCTTGCCGGCCCCCGGCTGACCGGCCAGGATCACGGCGACCGGCCGCCCCTCGTGAACCGCCGCGGTGCGTGCGAGCACGCGATCAATAATCTGATCGCGAATCCGCGCGTGCTGCTCGGGTGACAGATCCAAGTCGGGTTCTAAGGTATCCGTCATTCCTCGTGTCCCAGACCCTCTAGCTCATCGTCCGCGGCATTGCGAAGATCAAGCAGCCGAGCCGCATCCAGGTCATCCCCGCGCTCCTGCGCGGTAGCGATCTGCGCCGACAACTCCGCAATCTGCTTGATGAGGCGCATCCGCCGCACTTCCAAATCAAGCTCACGCACGCGCTCCGCCGCCAGTTCGGCGTAGGTCGGTCGCCGCCCGGCCTCGGGGGTCAGGTAGCGCTTCCAGGATTCATCTTCGGCCACGACCAGTTCTCCAAACCATATCCGCGCCCTGTGGCTCAGGGCCGCATCCACCAAAACGTTGTCGCCAGGCTGGCGGTCGCGCCGTCGACCAGACCTTTGCCGTACCAAAAAAGCAGGGCACAGACCAGGGCAATGAGAAGCCCGCGGATGATCATCGGGTGCTCATTGGATCGGATGGACCTGCCAGCGTTGCCGGGCACGCCCCATCCGGCTGCGTGCGCCGAGCCAGGTCATCGACTCAGCATAGTCGATACCCTCGGATTGCGACGGCTGGGCGAGGCCCGTAAAGACCTCCTTGCGCACGGCCGCACCGTATTGGGTGCTGCTGCTCAGCGCGGGGGACCCGCCCGTGCCCGCCCGCAGACCGGCCCCACCGGTACTGGACTGGGTGCCGGTCAGAGTCTCGAGCCGCTCGCCGAAGACCTTGGAGGCGTAGTCGTTGGTCGCGTCGTCGGTATTGCGCAGGAAGACCTTGGTGGCACAGAGCCCAAGCAGGTTCATCACCGGCTTGTCGTCCGCAGTCTGCTTGAGCAGCGAGGGCAGGTTCTGCGTGGCGATGACATTGGCGTGATTGCTCTCGCGCGACAGGGCCAGGAAGTCCTCGTCGCCCCGCCCACCGCCTGAATCCGGGGTGAAGAACGCCTGGTACTCGTCGCAGAGCAAGAGGCTCGGGCGGGGCTTGCGGCGGCGGCGCAGCACCTCGCGCTGGAAGGCGATCTTGATGAAGGTGCAAACCACGCGCGACATGACCTCACGCTCCGCGATGGGCATGTAGACATAGAGCAGTTTGCCCTGGTCCAACACCTCTCCCAGGCCGATGGTGGAGCGCTCACCGAAGACCTGGATGTAGGGTGAGGCAAGGAAGGGGTTCAACATGCCCTGAAGCTGTGCCTGAATGATGGAGCGGGTCTTCTCGGCCATGGGAATCCAGGTGTGCAGGAACCAATTGCGGGCGCGCTCGAATGACTCGCCCGGGGGCGGGGAGGCGCCGCCGCCCGGGGGGCCGGACTGGATCGCGGCGGCCTGGACGCAGACTTGGCGGCGCGGCCCCGGGGCCATCTCCCACCAGTCATGCACCAGTTGGGTCATGGCGTTGGCCGGATGACCGGCCGCGAAATACGCGGTCATGGCCTCACCAAGGACCGTCTCGTCCTGGATCATCCGCCCGGCCTCACCATGGGCCGCCGTGGTGCCGATGGCGTGCAGCAATTGCAGGTTATTGCCGAGCAGCAAACGGGCGCACAGGTGTGACTCATTTCCGGCAAGGTCGCTGATCCGGGCCAGAGAGGGGGGCGTCCCGGGCGGATTGGAGGCGCGCAGCAGGGCGATGGCGTGCTGGATGAAGAGCCCCGCCTGCTGGATCCAGAAGGGGTCCTTCTCATTCCTGGTCCCCAGGGTCTCCAGCACCTTGGTGAAGCGCCCGGCCAGTTCAAGCTCGTCCTCATCATTGTCGAAGGGGTTCCAGCGCAGCGTCGTGCGCGGCTGCGTGGGGTCCAGGATCAGCAGGTCGGACTCGCGCCCCAGCCGTCGGCAGAGCGCCCGGAGTTTGTCGCGGAAGTCACCCTTGGGGTCCAGGATCAGCCCGGCGGCGGGCGGCTCGCCCGCCGCCAGCAACCCGTCGAGCAGGGCGTTGAGCACGCAGACGGTCTTGCCGCTGCCGGGTTGGCCAAAGACGATGACATTCTTGTAGAAATCGTCCCAGCACCAGTCGTAGCCGCCGGCCCGGAAGCGCCCGGGCCCTAGGACCTGCACGGGGGGTTCGGCCGTCGGCGAAGACCCCGGATCCGCATCGGACTCCTTGGGCGGCATAAAACCGGAGGTCAATTCCTGCTCCGCGAGTGCATTGGCACGCTGAACAACATCGCTCAGGCGTTGGAACGAGCCGAACAGATAGAGTGGCAGGGCAAGCAAGGCAAACCACCAGCCCCAGACCAGCAGGCCATCGACGGGTGCGAGGAACGCGAGTTGGGGCCAGATATCCAGGACGCGCAGTGCAGTAATGCTCACCAACACGATCAGCACCCAGGCCAGGCCCGCGATGTAGTTGGATAGGGCATAGGCATAGAGTAGGCTGTTCAACCTGAGCCAGTTCATGCAGTTTTTCGTCCTCTGTCTTCCTGTGGGCGTGCGTGGACTTAAGATATTGATTATAAATGATATTTATGCCATCACGACACGACGGAAACCGCATGACGGAAATGTGCTCCCAGAGGCGCAGAATGAACACCCTAGGCATAGAGCTTGCCCGTATGCTCCAGGGCCGGTCCGGCGTCGCGATATCGCCAGGCGCAACGGGCGACCAGGAATGCCTGCAAGGGGCGGGTCAAGCCCCACAGCATGGTCATAACCCCGCCGAAGAAGCAGGCCGTGAGGACCAGGCGATAGACCTGCGCTACCGGGTCCTTAGGCAGCAGTAGAATCAGCGCACTGACCGCTGCGCCGCCGATCCCATAGCCATAAAGGTCGGCGCGGGCGCTAGCGAACCTAGCATACACAGGGTCCATCGGTGACACTTCGGATGCACGCCTAGCGGCTACGGCGTCACGGTGAGGTCGGGGATGGATATCTCGCGAAATTCGCGATGTTTATCGTCGAAGAGAAGCCCAAGAGACGCTCTAAGCCAGTATTCCTTTCCAGACAACCGTGTGTCGCCGCGGAACCGCATCGTTATGATCCTCGGTTTATTCGGGATCAACGGGAAGTAGTCTCGTCCACTCAGACTAGGGCAGTTGTTCCAATCGCCATACTTACACTGGGATGCACCTCTGAGATCGAATAGCTCCAGCTGGTTTCCATCATTATCGGCCAATCGCGGCGTTGGGTCCGTGAAGATGAACCCTAGTTGTTTCCCAGTAGTGTTCTCAACTGCGATGACGACGTTAGTAATCTTCCCTTCGCTACGCACGCTCTTGGACTCGATTTGAAGACCATCAACTTTGAATACCTGCTCCCCCTCCGTATTCGCCACGTCCGAAATCTTCGCCTGAACTGCGGCCGTTCCCCCAGCCGCACCAACCGGTCGCTTGCCCTTAGTCCCGCAGTTGGGACCGGTCGTGACCGGCTGCCGCAACCACTCGGTGATATCCGAGGTACGGGGAAAGGTCGTCGATGCGGACGCGAAGACCGCGCCGGTGTCGGTCGCGACCAGCCGGGCGGTAACGTCGATTTGATTGGTGGAGGGGGTGATGCTACCCAGGATCAGTGCCTGAACGCCATGGATACTGCCGAGCTTCTGGGTCGTACTCGCATCCAGCAGCCCCTTCTCGCCCATCTCCAACTCATCGAGCAGTGCCTCCAACTGCGAGCGCTCGATGATCGTCTGACCGGAATCAGGCACCTGGAACAGACTATTGATAAGCTTATCGACCAGGAAGTTGCTGAGTACGCTGCACGAGCCGTCGGTATTCGGGAAGGGTAGCACCGCGATCTTGTGCCGGTCCTTTTCCTTGGACTTGGCAACGATGTCGGTGGCGAGTTGCGTAAGCCCGGCATCGAGCGAGGGGGCGACCTCGCCCGCGGCCGGCACGGCGGCGATCAGCAATGCGGCAGTCAGCAGGGCCGCGCCGGTGCGGTGCAGCGAAAGGCGGGGTCTGTGCATATCAATCTCCTGAATCGTGACGGTGTAGAGGCTGGATCGGAGCGGGCTATTCCGTAACCACCCGCACATCGTCGGCCGTGAGAGTGAGCAGTTCCTCATCCGAGAGGCCTTCGAGGTCCTCGCGCAGGCCGGCAACCCGCTGGGCCTGGACCGGCAACAGGCCCTCGAACAACTGCCGTACGGCCCTGGCATTGCCGAAGCGCTCATCGGCACCCCGGTGCATCCATTCGATATGCTTGCGGACCAGCCGCTCGGCCTCAGGCGTGAGCCGGTATTGGGCCTCATCGACCATGAGTTCAAAGATCCGAAACAGGTCTTCGGAGCAATAGGCGTCGAACTCGATGAAGCGCGTAAACCTGGACTTGAGTCCGACATTGCTGTCGATAAAGCGCCGCATCTCATTGGTATAGCCGGCAACGATGACCACGAGCCGATCGCGCCGATCCTCCATCAGTTTGAGCAGCGTATCGACGGCCTCCTGTCCGAACTGGTCGGCCGCCTGGCCCGCGCCGCCGCCCCCGGCCAGGGTATAGGCCTCGTCGATGAAGAGTACGCCGTCCATGGCCTCATCGACCTTGTCCTTGACCAGTTTCGCCGTTTGGCCGAGATAGCTGCCGACGAGTTGCGAGCGGTCGGCCTCGACGAAGTTGGCCGTCTTGAGCAGTCCGATGGCATTCAACAACTGCCCGACCTTGCGCGCAATGACCGTCTTCCCGGTGCCGGGGGGGCCGCTGAAGACCATGTGCAGACTCAGCGCGGGCGCGGCCAGATCGCGATCGCGCCGGATGGCCACGATGCGGGCAAAGGCGATCAATTCGTTGAGCTGATGTTTGACCGAGTCCAGCCCAATCATCCGGGTGATCTCATCAATGACCTGACGCAGGGCCTTGCTGCGGTCGGTCTTGCCCCGCGACGGGGTTCCGGTCGCAATACGAAAATCATCGGTCATGGTCGATCTCCGGATTCAATCCTGCTCGCAGGCGCGGACATCCGCCTCGGTGATGGTGTACGGGTCGTCGGGTTCACCGTGCGCCGCCGCGGCGCGGGCCGCCGCGTGCTGCATCAGGTCGTCCGCCAAGCGCCGCACGGCGGTAGCATTGTCGAAATCCGCCTCCCCCGCCATCCTTTTCAGCAGCCTAACGGCCCGTTGTTCGGCCGCCGGCAGCAGCCGATGGTGCCGCCGCTCGACCTGGACCTTGAGCAGATCGGCCAACACCTCCGGGGGCAGGGGGTCGAAGTCGATCCGCCGATCAAGCAGTTTACGCAACCAGGCGCCGCGTTCCGGGTCCTTCTGGACCCGGTCGGCGGCACCGCGGCTCATGGTCATCGCCACCAGCAGCCGGCCGGGATTGGCCAGTGCGACCGCGGTCAGCGTCGGCCCCAGGTCCGCCCCGGCGAGTCCTGAGGCGTCCCCCGTGACCATCCAATCCATGTCGTCAAGCAAGAGCACGGCGTCCAAGGCGCGCCCGGCCAAGGCGCGGACCCGCTCGACCACGGAGCCGCCAAGGCGCGGCGATAGCTCGGCAGGGCCAGCCTCCACCGTGTTGGGGCTGGGGATGGCGCCCAGGCCGCAGAACAAGGGGCCCAGTTGGCGGGCCAGGCTGGTCTTGCCGACCCCCCGGGGACCGGTGATCAGGATGACGACACCGGGCGCATCGGTGCCGAAACCGCTCGCGCCGCGGTTGCGTTGTGCCTTGACCTTCTCAACCAGTTGGTTGAGTTGTTCCTTTGCCCTGTCCACTCCCTGTAGTTCTCCGAGTGCCGCCTGCACGCCCGTGAGCAACCGTTCCCGCTCGGCTTGATCCGGCGGGACAGCGCCCGGCGGGGACCTGAGGCCCGGCGCGCGACTCCCGGCCGATGCGGCGGGACCGGAGCGGGGGGCACCGGCCGCCCCCGCCTGCCCCCCCGTCAGACGCACCAAGGCCGTAACGAGCACCTGCGGACCCTGCGGGCGCAGCCATCCCAGCGCATAGCCCAGCCCGGCCAGGACCAGAGCCCAGAGCAGGACGGCCAGCGCGACGAGCAGCCAGCCCAGGTGAGAGAAAAGCTGGAACAGGGCAACTCCCCCCACGATCCCGAGCAGGATCTGGACCGGGAAGGGCAGGTCGCGCCAAAAACGGGCAACGGCGTTCACGGCGCCGCGATGACCGGTATGCCGACCTGCTGACCAGGGGCCAGGACGGGGACCTTCACCGGATTCCCGCCGGACAAGACGCCAACCGTGATACCGCCCCCGCCGTCGGCGACGCCCGTCAGGTTGACCACCCCGGAGGCGGGCAGCGGAATGGCGACGGTCGTCTTGGCATTCAGGAGCGCGACCGGAAGGGTCAGGCTGTCGCTAGCGAGCAGTACCCGGTCGCCGTCCTCTACTTGGTTATCCCAGAGCGTAATCCACACCAGCTTGACCTGGCCTTGATCCACGGCAGTGGCAATGGCCGCGCGCTCGGCGGGGGGCAGCTTCATGCTGTCGAGTGCCCGGTCACGGTCGGCGGCGGCGACCGCGGGGAGTTGCACCTCGCCCAAGGCGTTGAACTCGGCCGCGATCCGTGAGCGTTCCTGATCCGTCACCTGGTCGGCCCCGTCGCCCCCGAAAAACAGCGCGCCCAGGGCGATCCCGGCCGCCACCGCCGCCGCAATGGCCAGCGTCTTCCAGGTGGTGCCTGGGCGAGCCGGAGCCGACCCTGCGGCGGGTCCGGCCCTCTCGACATCGGCCACAGCCGGTGGCTCACCCGCTGATTCGGCACGGGTTCTGATCTCGGGCTGGGGCGGTGGCGGCGCATAATCCGACATGGCGGCGGTTCTCCTCATTGCTCGCGGTGGGGTCAGTTTATCCAAGAAGGGTGCGGTTGACACGCAAGCAAGATTTTAGCTGGTCGGCTTCGACCATGGTCCGGCCCATGCCGCGAAACGAGAGGCCGTTGGTCCGCGTAGCGGACCCTTGTATGCTCTGTTCCAGGGATTGACAGGGATGGTGGATACACGGATGTTGCGGAGCGTGCCCGGGAAGCCGTCGGACCCTACGGGCGCGGACCAACCCATGGATGCGCCGGACAGGACCGTGATCAAGGCGCCGCGGGTCTCACAGCGTGCTCTTGGTCCGCCTGGCTGGCCTCCTGCTCGATCCGGGCGATCAGCTCAGCCGTCGGGTAGGCGTCGGCGGGCAGAGCACGGGCCTGCTGGTAGTCATGGAGCGCGTCACGGGTCCTGACGCCGATCATCCCGTCCAGCTCGCCAAGTTCAAACCCCAGGCGGTTGAGCCCCCGCTGCATGGCGATGACACGGGCGCGCGGCAGGGCCTGGTCCCCCGGCGGGGGCCGACCGATCAGCGGGCCGGCACCGCGAAGCCGGTCGGACAGGTAACCGACCGTGAGCGCGTAATACAGCGAACGGTTCCAGGCATAGATGACCTGGAAGTTAGGCAGGACCAGGAAGGCCGGCCCCCGGGCGCCGGCGGGCAGGACGATGGAGCCCAAGGTCTCGCCGCCGGCAAGCGGCTCCCCGGCGGCACCCAGGACGCCCAGTAGGTCCCACTCATCGATGTCCTTGGTGAGACCCAGGCGGGCCTGAGAGAGCGGGAAGTTCGGCGGCAACAAGACCTCCCGGCCCCAGCCTTCATCCGGCCTCCAACCGGCGGCGCTCAAACACTGGGCCGCGGACTCCAGGGCATCGGCGACGCTGTGCCAGATGTCCACGCGGCCGTCCCCATCGCCGTCGCGGGCATAGCGGCGGTAGGTGGAGGGCATGAACTGGGGCTGTCCCATGGCTCCGGCCCAAGAGCCGGTCAGGTCGGCGACCGCGGCCTGGCCGCTGTCGATGATGCGCAGGGCCTCGATCAGCTCGGTGGTGAAGAAGTCACGCCGCCGCCCATCCCAGGCCAGGGTGGCGAGTGCGGCGACGACGGGGAAGCCGCCGGTTTGGGTGCCATAGTCGGTCTCCATCGCCCAGAGTGCGACGAGCAGTCCGGCGGGGACACCATGACGGCACTGGATATCGGCGAGCAACCGGGCGTGCCGCTGGAGCAATTCCCGGCCGCGGGCGATGCGCGCCGGCGCGGCCGCGGCATTCAGATAATCAAAGAAGGTGCGGGTGTATTCGCTCTGGCGCCGGTCGAGTGCGAGGACCTGGGGAATCGAACTGACCCCTTTGAAGGCCGCGTCCAGGGTGGTCGCTGCTATGCCGAGCGCCAGGGCCTGGGCCCTGAAGGCGTCGCGCCAGGTCTCGAACGACACCGGCGGGCTCGGTAACCCCGGGGACGCCCTCGGTAACCCCGGGGACGCCGCCGCTTCCTGGACTGGGGTGCTGCCCTGGTCGGACGGGGCCGCCGACGGCGTCGCGCACATGACGACCAGCAACAGCGCCGGGGCCCAGGTGCACGACAACGAACGGTGGCCCCCGGCCGGGCGCGATTGCATCGACGGCAAAAGATCTCCTTGCAGTATGCGGGCGCTAGGATCGGTGGGGTTATAATAGAGCACGGCCAAGGGGCCAATAATACCGCAGAAAATGGTAGGATCAACGTTTCGTTTCTCTCTGAAACAGCACGTTGGGGGACTCATGCACGGCAATCGGTGGACGCAAGCCAATCCTGCGCCAGACCAGCGTAGCGCGGAAGGGCGAGACTATTTGCACAGCCGGTTGGCCACCCCTCGGGTCCGATCGCAGTGCAGCAGACCGGTATGACCCGGCGGGTGACCGATGCGACCCTCGTCCTGTGGCGCGAAGCCCCGGCATGGCGGTACCTGGTCGTCGCGGCGAGTCTGACGACAGTTCTGGCCTTGATCTCCGGCTGGAATGGCTCTAACACCGGTCGCACGGCGCCAACGGCAGGCAGTGTGGCGCCGGCGCCTGGCGCAGTGGTCCAGCCGACGTCCCCGGTCAACCAGGCCTCCGCGGCGCGCCTGCAGGCCTTCGAGACGCGTTACCGGCAGTTGCGCAACGAGACCCAAGACGGCGTCAGGTGCGAGGAGCTTGCCGCGGCGGCGCAGGTACTCCTTGGAGACGACCGTCTGAGTCCCACCCCTTCCCAGGCGACCGCACTGGCCGACGCCGACCGCTGCCGACAGCGGTTGCAGGAGAGCGACGGCCGCTGGTCGCAGTTCATCACCGCCGCCAAGGCCGCTCCAACCGATGCGCCCGCGACCCTGGGGCTGGTCAACGCCGCCCGCAGCATGACCGCCTTTGACAAGACACGCACGCTCACGGCCGATCAGCGCGGCGCTCTCCAGGCCGGGGAGCGGGCCTTGGCGGAGCTGGTCGCAAGCGACCAGCGTCTCGCCGCGCTGGAGAAGACTGCGGGTGCCTTTGCGCCGACCGACGCGCCGGCTGCCTCTGTCCCGGTGGCCGCGGCGACCGCCGCCATCACGCGCCTCGATCGGGACCGCATGAACGAGACCCAGGCGCAGACCTATCGGACTGGAATTGCCGCGGCGAGCGCCTTGGACGAGAGCCGCCAACGCCTCGGTGCCGCGGTCACGGCGGTCGCGGATTTCGAGCGCGCGCCGGCGGCCGCGACGCGCGAGGCCCTGGTCTCGCAGGTTCCCAAAGTCACCCCTTTCGACTTGGCCCTCGCCGATCCCGGGCAGCAGGCGGTCCTGGCCCGCGGGCGGACCGCGGCGCGGACCTCGGGCCTGGAATTGCTCGTCGCCAAGGTCCGGGATTACCGGGCGAACCCCTCGATCGACACCCATGAGACCCTGGCCGCGCTAGTCCCGCTGCTTGCGGAGGTGCCCACGGGCGAGTTGTCGAGCGAGCAGCAGGCGGCGCTGGATGTCGCCCGCCAGGCGACGGGGACATTGGCCACGAGCGACAGCCGGATCAAGGCCGTCACAGACGCGGCGCAGGCCTGGCGCAAGGGTCGCACCGGGAGCGCGGCGCGCCAGGTCACCGCGGCCTACGACGGCTTGACCGACTTCGATCGCGGTCGGCTCGGTCCCAGCGGCAACGCGGCACTCGACCAGATCAAACAGGCCTATTACATCGTGCAAGGGCCCAAGCTGCCGCTCACGCCAGCCAGCAAACGCTACCTGACGCTGTTTGTGCAGGCACGCGATATCGGCGCGGGCCGCGCCTTCGAGAACGCGCTACGCCGCGCCGGCTGGCAGATCGCCGCCGATCGCGATGACGCGGCCCTGGTCGTCACGCTCGATGGCACGGTGGTCGGACAGGGGCTCACCCAGGTGGGGTCACGCGCGGTCGAATCGGCACGCAGTCAGTTGACCGCTAAAATCAATTGGACCTTTACCGACGAGCAATTGTTCTATGACAGCGCCGAAGGCAATGGTATCGGCTCGAGCAACGCGCTGGCCATCGAGAAGTCATTCGAGCGGGCCGCGGGTCAATTGGTCATCGCGCTCGATGCGCGGGTGGGGCGCTGAGTCGCGCGGGCGACGAGCGATCGGCCTTATTACAAAACGGGGAAAGCAATGACAGCAAGAAAGCCTTGGTTCGGTCGCGCAGGTGTGGCGGCAGCGACACTGTTTTTGATGGCGTCACCGGCAGCCGCGGAGGTCGCCGGCTCAGTCGACGCCGGGCTACAGGAGCTTGCGGCGCAGATCGTGCAGAAGTCTACGGCCGCGGATCGCACCAAGATCGCGATCCTGCCCTTTCCTAATGCGGACAAGAGTTGCAGTGTACTCTCCACCTACATCGTCGACGAGCTCACCCTGGCGCTGTTCACGGTGCCCAATTCCAAGCTGACCATCGTGGAGCGCGCCCAACTGGAGTCACTGATCAATGAACTGACGATCGGCGAGGGCGGACTGCTGAATCCCGAAACCACCAAGGAGTTGGGCAAGATCAGCGGCGTACAGGCCCTAGCGGTCGGCACCATCACCGTCATCGGGGACACCCTTCGCATCAACTCCCGGCTGGTTGCAACCGACACCGGGGAGACCGTGTCTGCCGCGGCCGTCAACGTACCAAAGACGAGTGCCATTAACGATTTGCTGGGGCAGAAAACGCCCTGTGGAACCTTGATTGCCGGTTCAGCAAACGGTGGTGGCAAGAGCAGCACCGCCGGTACGCCACCGATTCCCGGCACCAAAGGCGCCACGCCGCCGATGCCGATGCCAGTTCTGCCCGGCAACCAGTTCACCACCGGCGACCTGACCTTCAGCGTCCAGAGTGCTTCACGTAGCGAGGACAAGAAATCGGTCAATGTATCCTTTATGGTTGTCAATTCCGGAAGCGAGGCATTGCATGCAATGTTCATTGGTCCGCAAGCTTTTCTTAGCGACAGTCAGGGCAATGCCGCACTCGCAACTCATGTTTCGGGAATGGGGATATGCACAAAAAATTCAATTGATTGGGAACAACAGATGAATTACTGCTGGGATTATTGCACTGGTAGTCTGACAACATTGATGCCCCAAGGCCAGAATCTGATTCTGATGCGCTTTAAGATCGGTGAGCAGAAAGCCAACGGCCGCCCAAAAGAAGGCGACGAGGAGAAGCCCATTGTACTGTCGGGAGATTCCGTGTCGTTCTCGAGTCGCCTCGGTGTCCAGAAGGGCGAAAAAGGCAAACCGCAGGGCTACTCGATTGGCGTCGCAAACATCCCGCTGAAATGAGCGGTTCCGCACTCAACTGAGCCGGCAGGTTAAGCCAACTGCATCCAAGTCCAAGCCCAAGGCCTGTGGGATTCGGGTGTTCAGACGGTTGAGTCTTGGACACCGGAATTGCGAACGGCATCAACGCCAGAGATCGACAGTGAGGGTCACTCCAATGAAGTCCGGCGATTTTTCCGAGTCACGATTATTCAACGGTTTCCCCAGCGTTTTCGTCCTGCCGGTTGCCCGGGCGATCTATCTCTTCATCGCCCTCATCAGCCTTCTAGTCGTGGTCGGGGGGATTGTCTTTGCGGTCTTTCTGCAACTCTCGACCGCCGGTCAGCCGCGCACGATTGCTGTCCCGCCGCCTTACCAGGGCAGCCTGTCGGTACCCGATCCACCGCTTGAAGCCCTGGACTTGGCCGTCGTGGGGGCGCGACTCAAGCCACCAACCAATATTGGGTTCGCGGTCACCACTGGGACAATCTCGACCCCACTGAAGCAAGGAACCGTCTTGGGGTATTTTACGGCCGACACCGCGAACCAAATCGCGGCCTACCCAGACGGCGTGAGTATCCTAGGTGGGCCGGACGCCGAGCGCTTCGTCCGCGCGCTCGACCAGAAATCCAACCTGGTGGGCTTGGCGGCGACGCCGATGCTCGCTGGTGAGTTGGCAGAATCGCTTCGTGATATCAAGGAGGAGCAGGATCGGACATTCCTGATTCGCGTGGTGATGAGGGATCAATTCGGAACCACGTCCGCCGCCGAAGACGTCGCGTTTTCACTACGATTAGCGCCGGCGCCTTCCGCTGCTCCGCAGCCGAAGCTGGATTTTCCGGTGGGATCGACCGAACTTCAGAAGATTGCGGGCGACCTGGCGAAGATCGTCGAGCCGGCAATGACTCCGGCACGTGTCAGCGCTTATGAAAAGGCGCAACTGGTGCCGCGGCGGTGCGGGGCTTCGGATAGCGATCAGGTCTTTCTCGCCGATTATCGCAGCGCCGTGGCTGATGCCCGGTTTAAGCTCACCGCGGCGAATGTCGAGGCATTTTATACGGGCCTGTGCGATGCCTGGAAAGAGGCTCTGCAGCGGCAAGCCGATGCGCAGGAACAGGCGGCACAGCTCGTTCGCGAGGCGCGGGATCAAGCAGAGCAGGCGCGCGCGAGCGCTCAGGCGCACAACAACGACCTGCTGCAACAGCATGCCGCCTGGGTCTTTGAGGCACGGGCCTACACCGGAGTGACCCTGTCGGTGATCGCCGGGGCCCTGGGAATCTTCCTCTGCGTGTCACTTGTGCTGGCCTTCCTGGCGATCGAGAGTCATTCCCGAGCAGTGCGGCTGGCGATCGAGACCATGGTCCACCTATCCGCACCGGGCAAGCCCGCCGATGCTGTGGAGGGGGATCCGTCATGATTGCAGACTCAATCCGGCGGGCGTGCAGTTCCCTCGTCTTGGTGATGATGGCCGGTAGCGTCGGCGCGCCTCTGCATGGTGAGGAGGTGACCGTGGCGGCCCCGGCGGACGCCCCCGCACAGGCGCAGGCAGCGCCGCAAGCAGTCTCGGAATCACCTGCCGTCGACCCTAAGGTTCAGCAGGTCAAGGCCAACGAATCACCGCAGGAAAAGCGCAGGCGAGAACTCATTGCGCAATACGGGCCGGAGATCGCAGAGGCGATGCTCGCCGGCAAGGTGGTCAAGGAAATGACGCCCGAGCAGGTCCTTGGGGTCCGCGGTCTCCCCACCGACAAGGAGGTCATCCCGCCCGACGCCGAACTCTGGCATTATCCTGATGCAGAGGTGGCCTTCTCAGCGGGCAAGGTGAGCTACGTGGGACTGTCCGAGCGAAAGCCGGCGCCGCGCCCGGACACTGCAAACGAAGGACCTACGACACGAGTGGAATCAGGCCCCCAGCCGCCGCTGGAGCAGGGTGCAACCGTGCCCCGCCCCACGGTGAGAGTCGGTGATACCTATGTCTATGAATCGCGAGACCCCGACAATGTGGAGCCAGCGATCACGACCAAGCGAACGGTGATATCCACCAATGACGGTATCCTACTGGCGACCCTGAGCCTCAATAGCAGGAACGCTAAAGTGAGAAAGCTCTCGTTCGATCGCGATTGGAATCTTGTCAGTACGAGAAATGCAGACAACAGCGGCTTCAACTATTCCCCACCGGTCCAATATTTCGATTTTCCGCTCTTCCCCGGCAAAACCTGGAGGCAGATTTCAACTGAACAGGATACCAAGACCGGGAAGACCAGAACGCATACGGTGTCGGGCCTTGTCGGGGGCTGGGAGTCCATCTCAGTACCCGCGGGGAACTTCCGGGCGATCCGGGTCAACTTAGACACGGAGGTATTGGACCCGGCGACCGGGGAGAGGATCAGCGGCACCGATACTTCCTGGTATGTTCCGGAAGTACATCGCAGTGTCAAGTCGATGACCAGCGGTAAGGACGGCAAGCGAAGGGTAATCCAGTTGCTGCAGTACGAGTTGGCGGGACAGCGGTGAGACCGGGAAGGCCAACGATGGGTTTCGCCCCGCCCTGCCCATTCCCGATCTGGCAGTTGAGGGGCCAAGCTCGTATGTCACTGACTTAAGCCGCGGCCCCGACAAATCGGTCAGTTACAGGAGGATTGACAAGCAGTCACTTGAGTTGGGCCGACATTTTCCGCGGTGTTTCCCGGCTTCGGCCCGGTCCGGAACGGTTTTTCGCTCGCTTCGCCGGGTCGCAACCGATTGTTTCTGCAATGCTGACAGCTTAAGTCAGTGCCATTCGGGCCAGGCTCGGGTTCTTTTCCGCAAGAATTGGCGCCGACCGAAACCCTGGCCGCGGCGATCAGCCGCAGCCTCTCAAGGTGCGCACGGCGCACCCTACCGGAGTCCAAATCGGCACAGTTGAAGGTGTCTTGGCACCGCGGGCCGGGGCGAGTCATCGGGCCTCCATCCTCATCCCACGGTAGGGTGGACAAGCGATAGCGCAGTCCACCGAATCCCGCGCCGCCGCTGGTGGACTGCGCTGCGCTTGTCCGTCCACCCGACGATGCCGAGCGGCCGCAACGATGACCAAGGCCCGCCGAGATGCAAGGACGGACGCCGCCCTGGCGAGGACAGGTCCGTCGATCGCTGCGTGGGGCTGGCTGGCGGTCAGGCGCTGCGGATAGACTGGCGCCAGCCGCCTGATCGGCGTCGCCGGCAACCGAGAACCTGCCCTGCAACGCGGCGCGTGACACGGCCAAGGTCAAGCGATGGGTCGGTCGCTGTCAGCGACCGCCTGGATCTGGAGCCGCTCGCCGCGCTCGCGTGTACCGCCAACCGCACCCCTGCGAACCAAGACAAGTCGGAGCCAAACCATCAACCTGGCGGAAACCATTTACACCCATGTCAGCGCCCTGCCGGCCGACCTGCAACGGGAGACCTTCGATTTCATCGGCTTCCTGGAGGCGCGTTACGGCCTGGCACCAGCCACCCCGCGTTTGACCACCCAGGGCTTCATCGAGCGGTTTGCCGGCAGCCTGGGCGCCGATTTCCCCGACGATGTCGACGCGGCCGACCTGGGCCGGGATGTCCCCCGTGAGTCGCTGGAGTGAGCGGCTACCTGCTGGATACCAACGCCTGGATCGCCTTCATGAAGGGGCAGCCGATAGGCCCTTACGACGCGCAGATCGCCGCCATCGCCCGCGCCGCCGGAATCTGTGCGGTCACCCGTAACGTCTCTGAATTCGGCCGGGTGCCCGCGTTGCGCGTCGAGAACTGGCAGTCCTCATAAGCGCGGAGACCTGGATTGCGCTGCGCCCCATCCCGGCGACGACTGGGCGATCACGCCCAAACCGGCGGTCGAGGCTTCAGCCGGATGGGGCGCCGAAGGTGCTCGGGGAATTCCATCAAGGCCCCACTGCGCGCCCGGCGCGCTCCTGCTCCGCTTGCCCAGCCTCCCGCTCGATCCGGGCAATCAACTCGGCCGTCGGATAGGCATCGGCCGGCAGGCCGCGGGCCTGCTGGTAGTTCTGGAGTGCGTCACGGGTTCTGACGCCGATCATCCCGTCCGGTTCGCCAAGCTCGAACCCCAGGGCCTTGAGCCCCCACTGCATGACGATGACACGGGCGCGCGGCAAGGCCTGGTCCCCCGGCGGCGGCCGACCGATCAGGGGGCCGGCGCCGCGCAGCCGGTCGGAGAGGTAGCCGACCGTGAGTGCGTAATACAGCGAACGGTTCCAGGCGTAGATGACCTGGAAGTTCGGCAGCACCAGGAAGGCCGGCCCCTGGGCGCCGGCGGGCAGCACGATCGAACCTAAGGTTTCGCCGCCGGCCAGCGGCTCCCCGGCGGCACCCAGGACGCCGAGCAGGTCCCACTCATCGATAGCCTTGGTGAGACCCAGGCGCGCCTGGGCGAGCGGGAAATCCGGCGGCAGCAAGACCTCCCGACCCCAGCCTTGTTCCGGGTTCCAACCGGCGGCGCTTACGTACTGGGCCGCGGACTCCAAGGCATCGGCGACGCTATGCCAGATGTCGGCACGGCCGTCCCCGTCACCGTCGCGGGCATAGCGGCGATAGGTGGAGGGCATGAACTGGGGCTGTCCCATGGCTCCGGCCCAGGAGCCGGTCAGGTCGGCGGGTGCGGCCTGGCCGCTGTCGATGATGCGCAGGGCCTCGATCAGTTCGGTGGTGAAGAAGTCACGCCGCCGGCCGTCCCAGGCCAGGGTGGCGAGTGCGGCGATGACGGGGAAGCCGCCGGTTTGGGTGCCGTAGTCGGTTTCCATCGCCCAGAGTGCGACCAGCAGTTCGGCCGGGACGCCGTGACGGCACCCGATATCGGCGAGCAACCGGGCGTGCCGCTGGAGCAATTCCCGGCCGCGGGTGATGCGCGCTGGCGATACCGCGGCAGTCAGATAGTCGAAGAAGGTGCGGGTGTATTCGGCCTGACGCCGGTCGAGGGCCAGGACCCGGGGCAGCGGACTGACCCCCTCAAAGGCCGCGTCCAGGGTGGACGGCGCCAGGCCGAGTGCCAGGGCCTGGGCGCTGAATGCCTCGCGCCAGGTCTCGAAGGCCGCCGCCGGGGTCGGTAACGCCGGGGACGCCGTCGGCGCCTGGGCTCCGGATTTGCCCGGGTCCAGCGGCGCCGCCAAGGGCGACGCGCACACGGCGGCCAGCAATAGCGCCGGGGCCCGGACGCACGGCGACGAACGACGGCCCGCGGCTGAACTCAATCGGATCGACAGCAAGAGATCTCCTTGCAGCAGTAACAATCTGACTGGTGTGGTTATCATCAAGGCCAGGTTCGCGGCGCAGAGCGCCTTACACATGCGTGACTCCGCAAAGCGGTGTCACGAGGGGTCCATCCGTTCATTGGAGCCAAGTCCGCACCGTCGCCACCCCGAGGTCGGACCAGGCGCCCAGTTGGGCCAGTCCCTGATGCATCCAGGCCACCCACTCGGCCCGGGTCGGCAGTTGGGCGAAGTCCAGCGGCGGGGCCAACCAGGCCAGGACGCCGACCGCCGCGGCCATCGCCAGGCTGCTTGCCGGGTCGGCCAGGCTGAAGGGCTTGAGCGCGGTGCCGAAGGAGCGCTTCACCCGGGCGTTGAAGAGGTCCACGCTGTAGATCTCGTCCAGGCACAGGTGGGTGAGATAACCCAGGCCCACCATCAGGCCGGCGACCCAGGCGGCGCGCGGGGCCTGGTCCAGGAGCCGGTGGCTGATCGTCACCGTCGCCAGGGTGGCGAAGGCGACGGCCAGCCAGGAGTGCCAGATGCCGCGATGGACGGTGAAGCGGGCGAAGGTCTCGAACAACAGGAAGCGCACGCCGAGAAAGAGCCCGAACCAGACGACCGCCAGGTCCAGGGGGCGATAATGCCCCACCAGGGGCAGGGTCCAGCCGAAGGCCAGGGCCGCCCCCAGGACGCCGAAGAAGGTCCGCCCGGGGGCGGAAATGTCCGCGTCGATATCCGGCAGCACGGCGCCCGTCACCCCCAGGCCCAGGAGCACCAGGGCCTGACCCGGCGGCACCAGATCGAACCCCTTGAGGGCCAGGACGGCGCCGCCGCTGACGAAGATGCCGACGTTGAGATGGGTCTGGAAATTGGCCATGGGTTCGGGGTTCGGGGTCTGAGGGGCAGGCGCACGCCGGTGGGCGAGCGGGGGGAGTTGTCCGTGGCGCACCGGTTTCGCGCTAAGCTAAGTTACCCGTCGTTGTATTTGTTGTTGTCGTTGTCGTTGTCGTAATCGGAGAAGCTATGCAATTTTGGGCCTTGATCATCGTTCCGGCCCTGACCGCCGCCGCCAACCGAGAGAAATTGGACAGGATTAACAGGATTTCGCAGGATTATAGCGTTCTTATTTGCCATCCGTATTCTTAAAAAATTAGGCCATAAAATATTTTACTTGTAATACATGTGCTTACATTCTTTGCTGCTGTCCGGATGTCACATTCCGGGACTATAACAGGATTAAGAATGTCGTCTGACATGGCGTTCTATCCTGTTAATCCTGAAAAATCCTGTTAATCCTGTCCATTTTCCGCGGGCATCGCGAGCCGTTGCCGCTTGCGCCGCGCAGCCTCGGAATTTTCGCCGCTGGTCGGAACGACGATCGACGCCCAATTTTGCGTGCGAGAGAATCCGGGGCGCTACGATAACCTCGATTACGATTACGACAACGACAACGACAACGACGCGACAAGCATTCCCTGATGGACTTTAGTGAATTGTTCCTCAACCCTCCCAGGCTCATTGCATGAGTCCGCCACCACGGGATTTCACCCACCGATGACGCGTCCATCCTTCCCTGAACCCGACGAGTCCAACGGTTTTCTGGCTGACCACATCGGTCTGCTGCGGCGCAGTTACCGCACCTTGACCGGGCGGGACCTGATCGACCCCGTCCTGGACGACCGCGCCGCCGCCCGGGCGCTGTTTGCGGCGCCCTTTGCGCTGCTCTCGCATGACACCGGGGCGGACCCCATCCTGACCTACGGCAACCGCACCGCACTGCGGCTCTTCGAACTCGACTGGGATCAACTGACCACCCTGCCCTCCCGCTGCACGGCGCAGCCGGCCGTACAGGCCGAACGCGAGCGGCTGCTGCGGGAGGTCGCCGCCCGGGGGTATATCGACGACTATGCGGGGGTGCGGGTGGCCGCGAGCGGCCGCCGCTTTCTGATCGCTGGCGCCTGCGTCTGGAACCTCATGGACCGCGCCGGCCGGTATCGGGGTCAGGCGGCCAGGTTCGCCGAGTGGCGCTTGCTGGACGCCGATCCGCCGTCCGTCACCGAATGAGCAATCAATGAAGACAAGGATTGCGGCGGATCGCGGGGCAGCGGATCAGGGCGGGCCCTCGAACCGGACACAATTGGGCCGCAGCCGGAAGTAATAGTTCCGGCCCGCCTTGATATAGGCCAGCCGACGGCACTCGTTGAAACCGATGGTGTAGTCGAACAGGTACTCACCAGGGTCGAGCTTGAAGCTGTATTGCTGGTTGAGCCACAACCGGAAGACCCAATGGTCATCGATCCGCAGATCCATGGGGACGAAGAACCCCGGCAGCGAGAAGTCCCGGAAGACGGTCACCGTGGCGGCGGTCGCCGGGTTGGTCACCGGCAGCAAGGGGCCGACGAGGCCGCCGGCACAGCCCGCCAACAAGCCGGCGAACAGGGCCGCGAGCGACGCGGGCAACCGCGCCCTGCCGGGCCACCTGGCGAAAATCCTAGTCATGCGTACCCCACTGATCCCACCCGTTGAACCGACGCCCCGGCGCGGCGCGAGCGCGCGACACCGGGCTTGATGATGCCCGCCCGGGTCGGCGAGCGTCAACCGCACCTTGTCCCACCGGGGGGCAATCCGGTATGGTTCCACCATGCGATTCACCAAGCCAGACGACAGCGACAGGAACCTGGTCCAGGCCTACGGACCGGCCGGGATCCGCATCGGCGGCCTGACCTATGGCGGCGCCCTGATCCTGACCCCCGGGCGGATCATCACCGACTGGGGACCGCGCGACGCGGCCGGGCTGGGACCCGAGCACCTCCAGGCCCTGCTCGACCTGGACCCGGAACTGATCGTGCTCGGCACCGGTGCGGTCCAGGTCTTCCCCGCCCCGGCGCTCTACCGCGCCCTCGCGGCGCGCCGGGTCGGCATCGAGATCATGGACACCGGGGCCGCCTGCCGCACCTACAACTTCCTGCTGGCCGAGGGCCGCCGGGTCGTCGCGGGGCTGCTGCCCCTGTGAGTCCCCGGCCGGAACCAGGCCCACGGACCCTTGCGTATAATCCAGTCTGAGTCCGCCCCGCCGCCGCCGGCCGACCCGGCGCCCCGGTCACCATCCCATCGGAGCCGTCCCGTTCATGGACCGTAAGTATATCCTCACCATCCTCGTCGCCGGCCTGCTCGGCTTCATCGGCGCCCTGCTCCTGATGCCGCCGACCATCCAGGACGAGAAGGTGCGCCTGCCCTGGCGCGTAACCACCAACCGCGCCGGGGACACCCAGGTCTTCGGCTTTACCCTGGGCGAGACCAGGCTAGCCGAGCTGCGACGGTTTTTCGGCGAGGACGGCACCATCAACCTGTTCGAGACCCCGGGGGCACGCGAACCCCTGGCCGTCGAGGTCTACTTTGAGCAGGTCTATCTCCAGAGCCTGCGGGCCGATTTCATCATCACGCTGGATGTCGACCAGGCGACGCTCAAGCCCATGTACGAACGCGGGCTGCGCATCAGCAAGATGGAAAGCGGCGACAAGAAGATCAAGCTCGACCCGACGGATGTGGAGACCCTGCTCGCGCGCCCCATCCGCAGCATCACCTACCTGCCCCAGGCGCGCCTGGATAACGAGACCATCGAGAAGCGCTTCGGCCCCCCCAGCGAGCGCCGCCTGGACCCGTCCAACGGCATCATCCATTGGCTCTATCCCGATCGCGGCTTCGACATCGCCCGCAACACCAAGGGCAAGATCGTCATCCAGTATGTCAACCGCGCCGACTTCTCCCGCCTGGCGCTGCCCCTGGCGGGGGCCCAGGCCCCCGCGGATGAGGCGGCCCCGCCGCCCTGAGCAGGCCGCTTGACGTCAGGAATATCCCGCACTCGCGTAAAGTCTTCCAGGACCCTGGCGCCGCCATTGCGGCGGCGCAACCGCCGCGCGTTCCTCCCGCAGGCCCAATCAGGCGGCAGCCTCCGCCCACCGCTCCCGCCGCACGCCCCCCGGTCGATAGCCGAACTTTTTGGTAAAGGCGTTGCTGAAATGACTGACATCGGCATAGCCTAACCGGGCCGCCAACACCTTCAAGGACAGACCATCGCTCTGCAAGGCGGCGTGGGCGGCAAACAGCCGGAGATCCGACAGGCAGGCGTGGATGGATTGCCCATACTCCCGCTTGAATCCCTCATTCATCGCCCGTACCGAGAGTCCGTAGCCTCGGGCCAACGCCTCCAGGTCCGGTACCGATTCATGCCAGGGGTCCAGTTCCCCGCGCAATTGCCGGATCGAACGAAGCTTCCCCGGCTCCGGTTGCGCTACGCCGACCATGTGGTCGGTCAACGCGACCAGGAAGTCCAGCACCCTGGCTTGGGCCTGGAGGGTGCGCAGGTTTCCGGTGAAGCGATCGGTCAAACAGCCGTGCAGCAACGCCGTGATGGGTGGCGGTAGGGGACGCCTGGAGGCCGATGGCGCTCGCAGGATCCCCAAGGCGGCCAATAAGGCGTGGGCGGCCGGTTCGCCCAGGCTGCGCTGCAACGTGGACGCCCCGATGGTCAAGGCGGTCACTTCGAGCGGCGCGCCGATTTGCGCCCAGTGCCGATGGTCGATATGGTCCAGGTGCGCGAAGACACAGACGGCAGGGTCGTGCTCCAGCCTGACCTTCAGGCCGCGGTCCTGCAGCACCCCCCGGCCGCTGCGCGCGGTCTGCACGAACAGCACCGGCTCGGGCAGTTCGGTTACCACCTCCGACATCGCCCGCAGACCCGCCTGCCCCCGCGCAAACCGATGCGCGACCCGGCAGAGTTGCATCCCCAACGCCAGGTCCAGCATCTCCATCTCGCCCCGGTCGAGGCCCGCCGAGGGCGGCGCCGGGAGCGGAATCGACGCGTGCCGCTCCGCCCCCGTCGGCACCGGTGCGGCCCCTGCGGCGTTGAGCCAACGGATCCGCAGCGGCGTGGGGATGGCTTTCATCGATGGGATTCTCATGCATGGCGGTCGCCGCATGATAGGCCCGTCCAGCGTCATTTTTTACATAAAAAAGCGTCTTTTTATATCATTTTACATAACGGAGTCCGATGCTCGCCGCGGCGCGGGCGCGAGACTGTCATCGTTCACGCCCCGCACAGTATCGGACACCCCCACGGTCGCCGGCAACGCCACCGCGGCCTCGAGCGTCGGCGCGCCGATGCGATCGGCGCACAGGTGGTGCTGACCTGGGACGGCGGCCCCGCCATCCTGGCTAACTCGCGGCTGACCGACGGGACCACGGTCATCGATCCGGCCAATTATCCCAACGGCTACCCGCTCACCCTGTCGGGCAAGGTGCGCCGCCTGGTCTGGGAGTATTTGGGGGTAGCCAATTGAGGGCCGGCCGCGCCTGACCGGACGCCGGAGGAAAAAGTCCGGCCGGGCTGCATCGCTGTAGCAACCGACACGGTGGCGGGCGTCGCGCAAACGGCGCTGGTGACACCGCTCCAGCGGTGTCACCCCTGGGTTAGCCGCTGTGCGGCGCGGGCTGAGCGGCGCCCGTCACGCTCAGGGTTGCAACCGGCCTCGCGGCGCCGAGCGCCTGACACAGGCGTGGCACCGCTGGAGCGGTGTCACGAGAGAAACAATAGATATCCGTAACTTGCAGCGACGACCTGGATTCCGCTGCGCTCCATCCAGGCTACGGCTCTGCGCTCCATCGAGGCGACGCGGGGCCCAAGGCCCGGCGCCACCCGGGGCGTCAGGCGCGCACCACCACGATACGCCGTCCCTGGGGACTGCGGGCCTCCCGGCTCGCGGTGCGCTCGGCCATCGGCGGCTGGCCCGCCCGGCGGCCGAAGATCACGAGCCAACCCCAGTCCAATCCCAGACCGGCCAGGTAGCCATCCAACTGGTCCAGGCCCTCGGCCAGCGGGTCCGGGGCGCCGTCGCGCCAGACCTTGAGTTCCATCCCGAGCGTCAGGGCCCCGTAGGATAGACACAGATCCATGCGCCCGGAGCCGATGGCGTATTCCCGCTCGAGGGTCCCGCCGCCATTGCTGACGCGGTGCAGGAAGGCCATCAGCACCAGGTGCGGGGCGATCTCGTGATAGGGCGCGCTGCCCAGGAGCGGCTGGCCGTGGCAACGCCAGAAGGCGAGGAAGGCGTCAAGCAGTTGTGCGGGGTTGAGGGTGCCGTCCTTCTGATTCAGATACTCCATCAGGGCCAGCAGACAGCTTGCCTTACCCGTTTGGCGCGGGGCGTGGAGCAGGAAGCATTTCTTCTGGTCGATCAGCCCCAGGACCTCGTCCAGGTCCCAGCGTTGCAGGGGCGGCAGGCAGTAGTTGTCGGCGGCCCGGACCGGACCTTCGGTCGTGAAAAAGCGCATCGGATACCTCGCAAACGGCGGCGCGGACGAGCTGGGTCCGGCGAACATAGCACGCACGGCGGCGCACCGCCTGGGCCGGCGGTGGCTGCGACCGCCCCGTCCGAAACCTCTTTCGCCGCGGCGGGACTGGAGCAAACGGCCGGGGCGGGGCTGCAAACCCCGTCCCGTGCGGGGGTGCCCAGCCGACGTCATTTTTTTCATAAAGTGACGTAACTTTTTACATAGCTTAGTCCAACGCCCGCGCGGCGCCGGCGCTAGGCTCTCATCCTTCGCCCCCACCCAGGACCCATCGCCGCCTCCCAGGAGATCCTATGACGCACTGTGCCGATATCCCGCCCACCCGGCGCGGCCGGCTGAACCGCTGGCTGCTCGCCCTGCTTGCCCTCCTGCCGCTGGTGGTGGCGGCGGCCCTCGTCGATGGCCCAAATGGTACCGTCTACGCCATCGCGCGGGGGGCGGACGGCACCATCGATCTCGGCGGGAATTTTCACCTTCTGGAGGCCGCGGAGCGGCGGCCTTTTGCGCACTCGGCATCGCCGATAGTGCGGTCAACCGGAACCTCCCGCGCGTCCTCGGCAGAGTCGCCGCGCGTTAGGGACGGTTCACTAACAAGCGGAACATCGCTTTAGCTCAAGAGGCTGCTTTACAAGACATCGCGTCGATTTGCGCGTATAACTTTTTTCTGCACCGCCACTTAGGTATTGGGGCAGAGCGAGGTCGTGATGCCCAATTCTCAACTTCAATCGGAGTATACGCAAAATGACAAGTCTTAACGCTATCGCTAGGCGTCCCCTGGCCGCCGTCCCGCGGCTGGTCCGGGGCGCCGCGGCGGCTGGATCGCGCCGTGTCCAGCCCGCCCGGCGCGGTCGCGCGGTGGCCTGGCTGACGGCGCTGGCCGTCGTGTTCGCGGTGGTGTTGCCGGTCGCCGCGGCCAATCAGGCGCCCAGCCGCACACTGAGCGGCGCGAGCACGCTTTTCAATAATCCCTCAGGCATCGCGCTGGATGCCTCAGGAAACACCTATGTGTCAAATTGGAATAGCTCAGCCAACAGAGTCGTCGTTTTTGCGCCGTTCGCTAACGGCAATGTGGCCCCGACGCGGACGATCCAAGGTGCAGCGACGACCCTCAATCAACCGCGGGGTATCGCCTTCGATTCCGCGGGCAATGTGTATGTTGCTAATGAAGGGGGTAATTCGGTGGCCGTCTTTTTGCCAACCGATAGCGGGAATGTCGCACCCTCGCGCTCAATATTTGGGGCGAATACCGGTCTAAGAGCCTGTCTAAAAACTAAGATATTGATTTTTAGCTAGAAAAATCGTAGAATTCCAGGATTATATACGAAAACCCAATCTTATTCGCCGACTTCATTATGACAGAAGAATACGTTGAACCGCC
>Ga0247840_10002717_pt1 | contig 31011 bp, 29 predicted proteins | sample LaCruzMarch2015__FD_192404 | JGI IMG/M metagenome (GOLD analysis project Ga0247840, IMG submission 192404) | Freshwater microbial communities from meromictic Lake La Cruz, Castile-La Mancha, Spain - LaCruzMarch2015_17m | ecosystem: Environmental > Aquatic > Freshwater > Lake | place: Spain...
CCATGCCGGCCAGTTGATCCAACTTCAGCGTCATGGTGGCCATGACCAAAAAATAGGCCAGCGCGATGGTGCCGAGTTCGTCCACCACGGAATCGGAAACACGCAGCCGCCCCAGCGGGCCGCGGCCCGTGTCGCGCAGGTTGCGCACAGCCGCCGCGACCAGCATGGCTCCGATGTAAACCGGCAGCGTGATGCCCCGGCCTTGAATCCATTCGCCGAGCAAAGCACCCAGCGCCATCAGGATGATGAACAACTGCAAGTGACTGGTCAAGTGGGCCGGGGCCAGATCCGGGTGGACGACTTGTTCGTCGAACGAGACCGGCACGTTATCCGGCATGGCGGTCGAGAGATCCTCCGCACTGGGCTTGAGCCGGAACTTCGCAATCAGCCGGGCGGCCTGAGGTGAGCCCATCAGGCCGCCGATGACGATCCCCGCCAAGGCGCTGGCCGTGCCGATCGCCGCGGCCGATTCCAGTCCCGCCTCCTCAAACGCAGGGGCAAACGCGAGCGCCGTGCCGGGCCCGCCGGCGAGGGAAACCGAACCGGCCAGCACCCCAAGCAAGGGGGACTCACCCATGGCCACGGCCAACAGGATGCCGATCACGTTCTGCGCAACCAGGGCGACGAGGCAGAAGAGCAGGAAAGTGATGACCACCGGACCGCCGCGGCGCAATTCGCGCCAGGAAGCCATCCAGCCGATGGAAAGAAAAAACGCGATCATCAGCGGCGCCTGCAGGGTGGTGTCAAAGGTGATCTGCATGCGGCCGAAATACTGCGCGAGGGAAAACACGGCGCAAAGCAGCAGCCCGCCCAACACCGGCTCCGGCAGGCAAAGCCGGCCAAGCACGGGGAAGATCCGGAACAATCCCCGCCCGAGCAGAAGCCCGAAGGCGGTCAACGCCAGGGTTTCAATCAGGTTGAAAGCCATGAGACTAGCCCAAGGCTTAATCCACAACCGGCAAGGGCGCCTTGCCCGAGCGGAAACAGACCGCAACCCCGAAGGTGAACATCGTCCCGACGAGCACGTAATAAGGCCAGGCAATGGCCGGCCACCAATCGGGCAGGAACCAACCGAAGGCCCACTCGGTGGGGACCAGGCGGCCGGTCAGGAGCGCGCCAATCTCAATCGAAGGAACCTTGACCCGGCAAAGAACAAGCACCGCCACGATGCCGGCGAGCATGGCGAAAACATTGGCCCGGTCACTGCCACGGCGCTCGGTCAACATGCCGAGCAAAAACATTCCGAGCAAACTGCCGTAGCTGTAGCCGAGGATGCCGAGGGCCAGGGGAATGATGGTGATGTTGGTCTGCAACACGGCATAGGCCGCGGCCGTGGCCACGCCGACCATGAGCGCCCCGAAGACCACGGTGGAAATGCGCGCGACCGAAACCGCCCGACGATCCGTGGCGTCCCCACCACCCAAATACGGAAAATAGAAGTCCCGCACAAACGAGGTGGCCAGTGCATTGAGCGCGGCCGAGGTTGAGCCCATCATGGTGGCAAAGACCCCCGCGACGATGAGCCCGCGCACCCCCACCGGCATCTCGTTGACGATGTAGTGGGCGAAGACCTCGTTGGCCGAAGCCGGCAACGAAAGGTCGGGATCGGTCTCGTAGTGGATGGCCAGGAGCAGACCGATGGCGAGAAAACCAAGCACGATGGGGATGTCGGCGAATCCGCTGACAATGAGCGAACGCCGCGCCTTGGCCGGATTTTCCGCGGTCAGCAAACGCTGCACCATGTCCTGGTCCGTCCCGTGCGTGGCCATGGTGAAAAAGGTCGATCCGATGATGGCCGCAAAAATCGTGTAGGGCGTCTCGAGCATCCCCTTGAAGGCCACGAGGAACGGCTGGCTTGAATCCCAGCCGGTCTGAAACATGCCCGCCCCCGGGTTGGCTGCCATGCTGGCTGAGATCGTGGCCATCCCGCCCGGAATGGAAAAATAGATCGCCCCCAAGGCGAAGAAGATCGCCCCGACCATGAGGCAGGCCTGGATGAGGTCGGTCCAGACCACCGCCTTGATGCCGCCCACCGCGGTGTAAAGCGTGGTGACCACCGTGGTGAAAAAAATGCCCCAAAAATAGGTGGCGAGGGTGACCGGGAACTCGGGGTAGAGGTAGCGCCAGACGACCACAATGATGACCCCGCCGAGGTAGAGGCGAACCCCGATGCCCAGCACGCGGGTGACGAGAAAAATGGCGCTGGCCATGTCGCGCGTCCTCGCGCCGAAGCGCAGGTCGAGAAATTCGTAAATGCTCTGGACCTTGTGGCGGTAGTAGGGCGCGATGAAAAGGTAGGCGATGATGAAGCGTGCAATGACCGTGCCAATGGCCAGTTGAGCGTAGGCAAAGCTCCGGGTCTTGAACCCCTCGGCCGGCGCGCCGAGAAAAGTGGCCGCGCTCGTTTCGGCCGCAATGATCGAGGCCAGCACCGCCCACCACGGCATCTTGTGCCCGCCCAGGGTGAACTCGCGCAGCGTGTCGTTGCCCCGCCCGGCCCACAAACCGATGCCGACGATGACGGCGAAATAGACCGCCACCACGATGGCATCAACAATCAGAGCGACCTGCATGCAGACCGCGAAACATAGAGCCTTTCACCGGCCAGTCGAAGCCAATTCGCGGACGCCAACTTGGCCTCCGGCCGGTGTGACCCGCGTCGTGGTTCTCGGTGCTGCGGTATTCCTGACGGGGGCAGGCCCATCGGTGGCCAGATCAGCACCTCAACTTCCTCCATTTTGCCGGGGCATGGCCATCATTTCGCTGGGCCGGCCCTTTCGTCCGCAGGAGCTTTCTGCGCCCCGCCGGACCAGTCGTCGTTGACAAGATGCGTGCGCCTGCTACCAAAACTCCGTGCTTTTCCCATTCGCCGAGTATTGGTGGTTTTACATTGCGTTCACGTTTTTCGTGCTTTGCATCCTCGCTCTCGACCTCGGTGTCTTCCATCGCGAGGCGCATGAAGTCGGGTTTCGCGAGGCGGCGACTTGGAGCGTCATCTGGGTCATCACCGCGCTGCTTTTCGGATGGGGTTTTTACAGCTACGCCGCCTGGAAGTTCCCGCAGGACCCCCGACTTCTGGCCATCCCGGGGTTCGATCCATCCGCCGCGGCCTGGCAGGCCGGACTGGAATACCTGACCGGCTACATCGTCGAGAAGTCCCTCTCGGTCGACAACATCTTTGTCTTCGTTGTCGTCTTCACCTACTTCGCCATCCCGGCAAAGTATCAGCACCGCATTCTGTTCTACGGCATCATCGGAGCCCTCATCTTCCGCATCATCTTCATCGCCCTGGGTTCGGTGCTGATGCAATACCATTGGGTTGTCATCGTCTTCGGCGTCTTCCTGCTCTTCACCGGGCTGAAGATTCTTTTCGCCCCGGAGAAGCCGATTGATCCGGAGAAGAACCCGCTCATCCGCCTCCTGCGCAAGTTCCTTCCGGTGACCCCGGAGATTGAAGGTCAGAAGTTTTTCCTCCGCAAAAACGGCGTTCTCCATGCCACTCCGCTCTTCATCGCGCTCTGCTTCATCGAGGTCTCCGACATCATTTTCGCCGTTGATTCCGTCCCTGCCATCTTCGCCATCACCAAGGAACCGCTCATTGTCTTCACCTCGAATGTCTTCGCCATCCTCGGCCTCCGTGCCATGTTTTTCTTGCTAGCCGGCGTGGTGGACAAATTCCGTTTCCTCAAATACGGACTCGGCATCGTGCTCATCTTCGTCGGCCTGAAGATGGTTTGGCTGAACGAGCTTTTCGGCGGCAAATTCCCCATCACCTGGTCCCTTGGCATCATCGTCGGCGTCATCACCCTTTCCGTCGTCATCTCCATCCTCGTCCCACCGTCCAAGGAAAAGGAGAAGCACGACTCTTAACGTCCGCTCGGGCGCGCGGGAACCCGGGCCTCCCCGACCTCCGTGGCCAGGCGGGCGATGATCCGCGGCCCCTCATGGGAAAACTGGCGCTCGGCCCGGACGACGAAGAGTTCCTCGTGCAGCCCGGTGCGCAGGGGCAACGGCAGCAACCCGTAGCGCTTCCCCACCGCGGCGAGAACCGGACCGAGCAAGGGCGCGGCTCCCGCCCCGTCGGCCGCCATCTCGCACATCGTCGCCGCATCATCGAACTCCGCCCGGATCACCGGTCGCACCCCCTGCACGGCGAACCACCGGTCGATCTCCCGCCGCAGCGGCGATTCCCGGGTCGGCAGCAACACGGGGAATCCATCCAATCCGCGGCGCGCCCGGTATTTTTTGCGTAGCGAAGCGTCGGCCACAAAGTGGACGCCGAAGCGCCCGGCCCGGGTGCTGTGGACCAGCGTCTTGAGCGAGGCGGGGGCGGGTTCGTTGGCCAGAACGATATCCAGTTGATGCGCAGCCAGCGCGGGGAACAATTCGCCCGGCAGTCCTTCCCGGACAACCACGCGCAATCCGGGTGCCTCCTGCCAGGCGCGGACGAGAATGGCCGAAGCCACGAGCTTGGGCACTGCGTCGACCACCCCGAGGTAAACCGTTTCCGGTCCGGCCGGGGTGCCGCGCCGCACGACCTCGACCATCTCGTCGCCCGAGGCGAAGATCCGCTCGGCATAACGCCGGACCACGCGCCCGGCGTCCGTCAGGACGAGCGACCTCCCCTCGCGCAGAAACAAGGGCAGCCCGAGAAAGCCCTCCAACTCGCGCACCTGCGCACTGAGCGTCGGCGGGGAGACATGCAACTCATCCGACGCCGCCTTGATGCCGCCGGCCGCGGCCACGCCGAGGAAATACCGCAGGTGATGGTAGTTGAGCTGAAAGTTCATACGTAAAAACCTAATGTTATGTATTTATCTTCGTAATATCAACACATGCGGGACCGCCTTAGGGTGGGGGCATGACGACCGCAATTATTCTCTTCCTCGGCACGATGGGACTTTCCCTTTGGGCTTCTTTCCGGGTCAAACGCATCTACCGCGCCCACCGCACGCAGCCGGCTTTGTCCGGCCTGACCGGGGCGGAGGCGGCGGATCGCATCCTGCGCCAGGAGGGGGTGGACGGCGTGGACATCGTGGCGGCCCCGGGTGAGCTGACCGACCACTACGACCCGCGGCACCGGCGTTTGGTTTTGAGCGAGGACAATTACCATGGCAACTCCGTGGCGGCGCTGGCCGTCTCGGCCCACGAGGCCGGCCACGCCATCCAGCACGCCCGCGCCTACGCCCCGCTGCACTGGCGGATGGCCGCGGTCGGGCTGACCACTTTCGCCAGCCAGATCGTCATGTGGCTTCCGCTCCTCGGCTTGTTCACCGGCATGGTCAGCACCACGAGCACCATCATGCTCATGGCCGCGGGCTGGGGCGTCATCATGCTTTTCAATCTGGTCACCCTGCCGGTGGAGTTCGACGCCTCACGCCGGGCGCGTCTCGCCCTGCGTTCGAGTGGCGTGGTTTCCTCGGCGGGCGAGTCCCAAGGGGTTGACCGCGTGCTCAACGCCGCGGCCCTCACCTATGTGGCAGCCTTCATCACGTCGCTGGCCTATTTCCTCTGGCACCTCCTGCCGCTCATCATGGGGCGGAGGGAATAGCTTTGATCAACCTAAACAAATCATGAACACCCCGACGACCGAGCAAGCGGTTTCCCTCGACGAATACATCAACCACCTGCGCGAGGGCTTCATGGCCGACGATCTGCTGCGGCTGCGTCGGCGTCTGCCCGCGCTCAAAGCCAAAGGGGATGCCGCCCGGGCTGCCGGCCACCGCGAGCTGGTTGCGGGCGTGGAGGTTCTGGCCGCCATTCTTGGGTCCTCTGTCGTGGAGACCTGCACGGACCCGCTGCCCGTGGCCCTCACGGAAGCCGGGGCGGCGGCCGCCTATCTACTCAAAGGCATCGACCTCATTCCCGACTCACTCCCTCGCATCGGGCTTTCCGATGATGAGTGGATTGTGGCGCGGGTGCTCGAGCGCAATCCGGAGCTGCTCAAAATCGCCTGAGTGCCGCCCGTGCAGAGCCGGCCACCAACCACGGAATTTTCCGTCGTTTCCGTCGACCGACGGCATGCTACGATGCCACAAAAATGACCACCACCCTTGAACCAGCGCAGCAGGAAGCCGTCTTCAGTCTGTGCCTCATGGCCGCTTTTGCCGACGGCGCGAACAGCGAGACGGAGCGCGGCGAACTCAAGCGCATGGCGGAAACCGTGCTGGGCGACAAACTGCACGCGACGGCACTTTACCAAAACGTGCTGCTTGGACGCACAACCATGGCCTCCGCCTCGGCGGCGCTCGCCGACGGTCCGGCCGCGCCCTTGGCTTATGAGATGGCGGCGTGCGTCTGCGAGGCTGACGATACGGTTTGCGATGCAGAAAAACGGTTTCTCACGGAGTTGCGCGAGCAGCTTGGCTTGAAGGCGGAGAAGGTGCCCGCGATGCCCGCAGACGAAGAGAAGTTGGCGCCCCCGCCCCTTCCGCCGTCTCCAGCGACGACCGAAACGACGGATAAACTCATCCTCAATTACGCCCTGCTCAACGGCGCACTCGAGTTTTTGCCCGAATCCCTCGCCACCATGGCCATCATTCCGATGCAAATGAAGATGGTTTACCGCGTGGGTCAAAGCCACGGGGTGCAGCTTGATCGGGGACACATCAAAGAATTCGCCGCCACGGCCGGGCTTGGCCTGACCTCGCAAGTCGTCGAGGGGTTTGCCCGCAAAATTCTCGCGGGAGTTTTCGGCAAGAAGGGCATGGTCAAGAACATGGCCGATCAGGTGACCAGCTCCGCTTTTGCCTTTGCCAGCACTTACGCCCTCGGCCAGGTGGCCGACCGCTACTATGCGGGCGGGCGCACCATGACCACGGCCGAGCTCAAGTCACTCTTCGACACCACGGTGGCCAAAGCTCGGGGCCTTCATGAGCAGTATCTGCCGCAGATTCAGGAAAAAGCCGCCAGCCTCGACCTGGGCCAGCTGATCGCCGAGGTGCGGTCGGGGCAGAATGCGCCGGGTTCCGCCGGGGCCGCGCCCTGAGTTGGCGCCGAAGGATCCGCCGACATGAGCGAACAAGACCTGGTTGCATTGAGCCGGAAGCCCGGGGTGGCTCCTGGGAGGGTGCGTCTGGCCGGCTGGGTGGAATCGAAGCGCATCCAGCACTTCGTCGTCGCTGTCATCCTGTTCAACGCCATCATCCTCGGGTTGGAAACAAGCGATGCGCTCATGCAGAGGTTCGGCACGCTCCTGATCGTTCTGGACAAGCTTTGTCTCGCGGTTTTCTGCGTGGAAATCGGCGCGCGACTCCTCGCCTACCGCCTCGCCTTTTGGCGCAGCGGCTGGAATCTCTTCGACTTTGCCGTGGTCGGCGTGGCCCTCGTCCCCGGGGCCGGCCCGTGGGCGGTCCTGCGCTCCCTGCGGGTCCTGCGCGTCATGCGCCTGCTCACGGTCGTGCCCTCGTTGCGCAAAGTCGTCGCCGCTTTCCTTCATGCCATCCCCGGACTGGGCGGCGTCATGCTCCTCATGGCGGTGTTCCTCTACACTTCGGCCGTGCTGGCGACCAATTTGTTCGGGGAGAGATTCCCCCAGTGGTTTGGTTCTCTTGGGGCCAGTCTCTTTTCACTTTTTCAGATTCTCACGCTTGAGGGGTGGGCGGATATGGCGCGTGCCATGATGGAGGTCTATCCGTGTGTGCCGTTCTTCTTCGTGCCGTTCATCATCATCGCCACCTTCACTGTGCTGAATCTTTTCATCGGCATTATTGTTTCGACCATGCAAGAGCTGGCCATGAAGCCCGAGACTCCGGAGGAAACAGCGCCGGCCCGGAGTGATGAAGAGCTGCTCCGGCGCCTCGAACCCGAGTTAAAGGCGCTCCTAACCAAGCTGCGCCAATCGTCCTGACGACTCCGGCCGAAGATGCCGTTTGACACGCTTGGGACCGGCCGCAAAATGCCAGACCTCGATGGAAACTATCATTATTGGGCACCGCAACCCGGACATGGATTCGATCTGCTCGGCCGTGGCCTATGCCGCCCTCAAGCAAAAGTTGGGGGTTCCCGATGTCCGCGCGGCGCGGGCCGGCGCGCTCAACGAACGGATCACCTTCACCCTCGAACGCTTCGGCGTGCCCCAGCCGGATTTTTTTCCCGACGCAACCCCGCGGATCCGCGACGTCATGATCACGGATTTTGTCAGTGCGCATCCCGACCGCCCGGTCGCCGAGGCCCTCGCCGTCATGGCCGCGCGCAGTCTGCGCGCTTTGCCCGTGGTCGACTCCGACGGACGGTTCCACGGCGTCATTAGCGAAAACAAACTGCTCGGCTTGGTTCTACCCGCACGGGATCAGGCTCCGCGCGCCCGGGCGGTTTACGCCAGCTTGGCCAACATCGCGGAAACCCTCGAGGGAGTGCCCCTCAACGGACCGCTCCCGGAGGAGGAGACCGACTACGCCCTGGTCGTCGCGGCCATGCGGGTCGAGACTTTCGCCGAGCGCCTCTCCCGGCTTAATCCCGCCCAGACGGTGATTTTCGTCGGCGACCGGGAAAACGTGCAGTTGGCCGCTATCCGCGGGGGCGTTCGCGCCCTCGTCGTGACCACCAACGCCCACGTCTCGTCGACGGTGCTGGAGGAAGCGAAAGCGCGGGGCGCCAGCATCATCGGGTCGCCCTACGACACCGCGAGCAGCGTCGTTTTCGCCCGCGGGGCGGTCGTGGCGCGCCATCTGCTCGAACCGGTGGCGGAAACGATGGACGCGGACATGACAACCCTCATGGCCCGCCGCTCGGTCTCGCTTTCGAACAAGTTCATCTTTCCCGTGCTGGATGAGAACGGACGGTTGGAGGGAATTCTCTCCAAGAGCGACTTCCTCAAGGCACCGGCCCGGCAACTCATCCTCGTCGATCACAACGAACTTTCCCAAGCCGTGCCCGGCGCGAGCAGTCTGCCGATCATCGAAATCATCGACCACCACCGGCTGGGCAACGTGGCCACGGAAACTCCCATCACGTTTATCAACCGTCCCGTTGGCTCGACCTGCACGCTGGTGGCGGATCTTTACGAGCAGAACGGGATAAAGCCTGATCGCGCGATCGCCGGCATTCTCATGGCCGGCATTATTGCCGACACCCTCAATGGCACCTCCCCGACCGCAACCGAGCTCGACCGCCGTCTGTTGCGCCTATTGTCCGAGCAAGCGGGCGTCTCCGCCTCGGAGCTCGCCTCGGAAATTTTTGCCGTCGGCTCGCCGCTGCAGACCCTCACTCCCGACCAGGTCATCACGGCCGATGCGAAAGACTATGAGGAGCACGGCATCCGGTTCAGCGTGGCCCAGATCGAGGAGGTCACCTTTGCCCACTTTGATCAGCGCCGCGAGTCCCTGCTCGACGCGCTCCGCGGGCGGGTCGAGGGCAACAGCGTTCTCTTCGCGGCCTTGCTCGTCACCGACATCAACAAGCAGAACTCCTATCTGCTGGTCGAAGGCAACCCGGACTTCCTGCGCGCCATCACCTATCCGCAACAGTCAGACCGGGTGTGGTTCCTTGAGGGCGTGGTTTCGCGGAAAAAGCAACTTCTGCCCTACCTCTCGGAGTGCCTCGCCGCCGTCCGCTGAGCGGAATTCAGCCCCGCGAGCCGTATGGACGCGGGGTTTTTGGAGGACAAATTAATCGTAATATACTGATCATCAACGCTTAAAAGAAATGTTGACGCCCGGAACTGCCGCCCCCTACGCTTTCCCTGTATCCGGACATACGGAGAAAGGATGTGAACGAATAATGCCCGAAGTCATTGTCAGAAAAGGAGAATCCATCGACCGCGCCATCAAGCGCTTGAAATCCAAATTGGATTCCGAGGGGATCATGGATGAAGTGCGCCGTCTGCGCGCCTTCGAGACCCCGACACAGAAGACGCGCCGCAAAGCGAAAGCCAATGCGAAACGCGCCAAGATGAAGATTCGCTTCAACCACTCCTAAGCAGCTTCTTTTGAATCACCATCCGCGCATCTTCGTCGCCGGTTGCGGTTATACCGGCGCAAGGTGCGCGGATTTTTTTTCCGCGGCCGGGTGCGAGGTCACGGGCTTGGTTTCTTCCTCCGCCTCGGCCGGGCGCCTGGCGGACAAGCCCTATGAGGTCATGGCCGGCGATGCTGCGGACGCCAACGCTCTTCGTGCCATGTTGTCGACACGAGAGCGACCGCAGGTGCTGGTTCATTGCCTCAGCGGGCACGGCGGACGCGACGCCGCGGCCTACCGCATGACCTACGTGGAGACGCTGCGCCATTTACTCGAGATTCTCAGGCCGGAGTTCTGCGTCTTCACCAGCAGCACCTCGGTCTATGCCCAGAATGACGGCCAAACCGTGACCGAGGATTCCATCACGGGAGGAACGCCCACCGGTGATGTCTTGCTCGAGGCGGAAAACCTCGCCCAAGCCGCAGGAGGAGCGGCCGTTCGCCTCGGGGGCATCTACGGCCCCGGCCGCGCGCGATTTATTCAGGCGGCAAGGGAGGGCGAGGCGATCGGAGCCGGGCAACCGGATGGCTTCATCAATTTCATTCACCGCGACGATGCCGCCGCGGCCCTGGTTCATGTCGCCCGGCAGCGATTGGGCGGGGTTTTCAACGCGGTGGACAATCACCCGGCGGCCCGCTCCGCCCTGCAGGAGGCCCTGCGTGCCGGGACCGACACCCTATCGCTCCCTGTTGGTGCCCTCGCGGGCAAGCAGGTCAGCAATGAGAAGCTGCGGGAGACTGGATGGGCCCCGCGCTATCCGTCCATTCTCGACGCCGTGCGGGAATCGGCGGTGTAGCGACTTCTCGCGCAGCGCTTGGTGAGCCGGGGAAGCTTTCTTCAAGGCAGCAACAAGCATCAGGGGGAACGGGCGTCCCGCGCGGTTTCCATTGGACATCACGGCCGGGACGGCCGTGCCCCCTGGACAAGGCGATTGCTATAAAACGGGATCAGCGCCCGCCGTGACCGCCTCCATGGCCGCCACCGCCCCATCCGCCGCGGTCGCCATACCACTCATCGGGATAGCCAAAGCCGAACGGCGCTGCACCCATGTAATCCGGATCCGAGAAATAGGGGTGGGCCGTCCCCGCGGACTCGGCGGGCACGTTGCCCTCGTCCTGCAGGTAGATGCCCTTGGCCTTCCCCAGATAGTTGACCAGGACATCGTCCGCGCCCGCATTGATCAGGTCGTTGATCTGTGCGGTCGAGAAATTGTAAGGCGTCCGCGTGGCCTGCAAATAGGGCACGACCATTTTTCCGGGGACTCCCTTGCGCACCAGAACCATGATGTCGTTGTAGCCCAGCACGCGGCCCTGGCTGATGCGGTCGTAGGTGGCCGGGGCTATTTTCATCGCGGCCAACTCCTGCAGATAGGCCGGTGATTCCATCGACGGTTTCGAGGTGGTGGCGCAGCCGCAGAGGATGGCCAAAAGAACGGGCAGCAGGAACTTGATCATGCCCCACAGTGCGCGCACATGCCTCCGGATAAAAGCAGAAAGCGGCGGGGGCACTCGCCCCCGCCGCCTTGTGCTATTTCAACCCAATCAACCCTTGCGGGAAGATGTTACTAGACGGCTTTCTCTCCCGTCTCGTCGGTGCGGATGCGGATCGCCTCCTCCACCGGTGAGATGAAGACCTTGCCGTCGCCGATCTTGCCGGTCTTGGCGGCCTTGACGATGGCCGCGGTGGCTTTCTCCACCACGTCATCGGCCACCACCACCTCGATCTTGATCTTCGGCAGGAAGTCCACGGTGTATTCGCTACCGCGGTAGATTTCGGTGTGGCCCTTCTGGCGGCCAAACCCCTTGACTTCGCTCACCGTCATGCCCTCGATTCCGAGGTCGGCCAGCGCATCTTTGACTTCTTCAAGCTTGAACGGCTTGATGATCGCTTCGATTTTTTTCATAAGTATGGAATTTGAGGCCAGTTACTTGTTGTAGATGTAGCCTTCTTCGCCGTGGTCCGCGATGTCCAGGCCACCGGATTCTTCCTCCTGTGAAGGGCGCAGACCAAGGGTGAACTTGATAACCAGAGCGATGATCGTCCCGCCGACCAAGGAGAGCACCAGGGTGATCCCGACCGCCTGCAACTGGGCTATCCAGAGGGTTCCACCCTCGATCGCTGCCTTGAGGCCGTTCGGTGCGGCGTAACCCTCGCTGATGAGGTTCGAGTTGACGGCTGGCGTGGCCAGAAATCCCGTCATGATCGCGCCAAGGGTGCCGCCCACCGCGTGGATGCCGAAGGTGTCGAGCGCGTCATCGTAGCCGAGCATCGACTTGAGATAGGTCACCGCAAAGAAGGGAATGATACCCGCGGCGACACCAATGATGACCGCCCCGGTGGCATCGACAAAACCGGCCGCAGGGGTGATGACAACCAACCCGGCAACGACGCCGGAACAAAAACCCAGGACGCTCGGGCGGCCCTTGAAGATTGCTTCCATGACGGCGTAGACGAAGGCGGCGATACCGGCCGCGAGTGTGGTCGTCATGAACGCGTTGGCCGCCACGCCGTCAGCCGCCAAGGCGCTGCCCGCGTTGAATCCATACCAACCGACCCAGAGGATGCCGGTGCCGACCATACAAAGCACCATGCTGTGCGGAGGCATGGGCTCCTTGCCGAAGCCCAGACGCTTGCCCAGAATGATGCAGAGGACCAGCGCCGTCCAACCGGACGACATGTGAACGACCGTGCCACCGGCAAAGTCGATCGCGGGGATCGCGGCACTCGCATTCCAAACGCCATTCATCAACCCCGTGGCGCCCCAAACCATGTGGGCCAGCGGGAAGTAGATGATAAACATCCAGAGGAAGGTGAAGGCCATGACAGACCAGAACTTCATGCGTTCCGCCGTGGCCCCGAAAATCAGGGCCGGGGTGATGATGGCAAAGGTCAGCTGGAAAATGCAGAACACGCTCTGGGGAATCCAGTAGGCGTAGTTGGTGTTGGGAGCGGCCCCGACATCCTTGAGGAAGAAGAACTCCGTCCCACCAAGGTAAGGACTTTCGAAGTTCGTGCCGAAGACGAGGCTGTATCCGACGGCCCACCAGAGGATGGTGACCATGCCGGCGATACCCAAACACATGGCCAGGATCGAGAGGACGTTCTTTGCCCGGACCAACCCGCCATAAAAGAGGGCGAGACCCGGAAGCGTCATGAACAGCACCAAGGCAGCCGCCACCATCAGAAAGGCGGTGTGGCCGGGGCCTGGGACTCCCACGATCGCGCTACCGGCGGGATCGAGGTTGTTGATGTAGGCTTCGAGGCCGGCGATGCGGCCTTCAAGGGTGGGTGCGTCAGCAGCCGGAGCCTCCACCGCCACGGTAGCCGTCTCGACCACCACGCCTTCTTGAGTTGAAGCCGCCACCGTTTCGGTGACAACAGTCATCGGGTCGTCTTGGGCGGAGAGAGGCGCGATCGTGCTAAACGAAAGCGCCGCAGCCAGCAGCAAGGACCCCCATCGGGTTTTTTTGGTTTGGATCATTGAATTGTGTGTTGTTGTTGGTCCGGTCCCTGCGACCGCTGCGGTGCCCCGGGTGTTTCCGGGGCACCGCCGCGGTTGGGCAAGGTGCCGGTCTTATTTAATAAGCAAATGCCGTGCCAAGTCCGACGACAGCGCCTGACCCCCACGGGATTCCTCGGCGGAGTGAGGCACCATGTCAGCGGCGGTTTGGGCCGTGGTCATTTTTAAACATGGGCCACCGGACACCCGAAAAGCCGGGCCAAAACCCTCAACGGCATGCATCACGCTCGCTTCTGCGGCATCTCTTGCGGCACACTGGACGTTTGACCGTCGGTGTGTGCGGGTTTCGACCTGCCAGAAGCGCCGCCACAATCCGATGACTGAGAAAAAATCGCCACGCATTCTCGCCCGTGTTTTCGCCTACCTGAAGCGGTATCCGGGTCTGGCCGCCACCACGCTCCTTTGCGCCATGGGTTCGTCGCTCATGGTCGTGGTTTTTCCCGTGGTCACGCAGCGGATTGTCGACGACGTGCTCCGGGGGGGGCGGGTGGAGTCGCTCTGGCCGATGATCGCGCTGGCCGCCCTCGGATTTTTCGCCCAGGACGGTCTCAACATGCTGCGGATCTTTTTGAACAACACGTTCGAGCAGAAGGTGCTTTTCGATCTGCGCAGCGATCTCTACGCGCGGCTGCAATCGCTCCCGCTCACCTGGTTCGACCACCGCGCCACGGGCGACATCATGACCCGCGTGGTCGAGGACGTGGGCAACGTCGAGCGCGTCCTGATCGACGGCGTCGAGCAGGGTGCGGTGGCCGTGCTGCAGATTGGCGTGGTGCTCGGCCTCATGTTCTGGTGGAGCCCGGCCCTGGCGCTGTGCTCGCTCACTCCCGTGCCTTTTCTCCTCGCCGGTGCGTTGGCCTACACTCTCACAGCCTCGAAGCGCTACAGCGCCCAGCGGCGGGCCGCCTCGGACCTCAACTCGCTGCTGCACGACAACCTGGACGGCATTCGCCAGATCAAGGGCTACGCGCGGGAGGCGGGGGAACATGAACGTTTCAACGCCTCGAGCAACAAACTCCGCGAAGCCACCCTCGTGGTCATGCGCGCCTGGGCTTTTTACAATCCGGGCATGAGCCTGCTGGCGTCCCTCGGGAGCCTGGTGGTGCTGGGCTACGGGGGCTGGGCCGCCGTCAACGGACGCCTCGACCTCGGCGTCCTTGTGGCCTTTCTCGTGCTCGTGCGCTTCCTCTACGAGCCGGTCGGACGTCTGCACCAGCTTAACCAGATCATCCAAGCCGGACGCGCCGCGGGGCGCCGGGTCTTCGACATCCTTGATGCCACGCCGGAGCCGGACGAAGGGAAAGCCCCGGTGCCCTCACCGCTCGAGGGGGCCATTCGTTTCGAGAAGGTGCGCTTTTCCTACGGCGAGGGACCGGATGTCCTGAGCGACATCGATTTGGTGGCCGAACCCGGCCAGACCGTGGCGCTCGTCGGACCCACCGGGGCGGGAAAATCCTCGCTCGTCGCGCTGCTCATGCGTTTTTACGAGTGGCAGGACGGGACCATCACCCTCGACGGGCAGGACCTGCGGAGTTTCGCGAAGAAGGATCTGCGCCGGATCGTCGGGCTGGTCTCGCAGGAAAGTTTCCTTTTCAACGGCACCGTGGCCGAGAACCTGCGCTTCGGCCGACCCGGGGCCACGGAGGAAGAACTTCGGGCAGCTCTGCGTGCCGCCAACGCCGCCGACTTTGTCGACCGCCTGCCACAGCAACTCGACACCGAGGTGGGCGAGCGCGGGGTGCGCCTGAGCGTGGGCGAAAAGCAGCGCATCTCCATTGCCCGGGCGCTGCTCAAAGACCCGCCGGTGCTGATCCTTGATGAAGCCACCGCCAGCGTGGACAACACAACCGAGCGCCTGATCCAGGAAGCGCTCGACCGGCTCCTGCAAAAACGCACCAGCTTCGTCATCGCCCACCGCCTCTCCACCGTCCGCCACGCCGACCAGATTCTGGTTCTCGACCGAGGCCGGATCGTCGAGCGGGGCAAACACGAGGATCTCCTGGCCCGTGGCGGCCTTTACGCCCGCCTCTGCCAGGGCACCGGGCTGCTCAACGAGGATGTCGGCTGATCGGCTTTCGCGTTGACACCCCGCGCGCTTGCCGCGATGCATCACTCATGGAAAACACGCCGCCGCCCGTCCCCGATCCCTCCAGCCAACCGGCGGCCCCCAGCCCTGCCCCTGTTCCCGCAGCACCCCCGGCGCTGCCCCCGCCCAATCCATCCGGCGACAACTCGCTGGCCGTGCTGATGCACTTGCTGGGATTTGCCGGCTTTGTCCTTCCGCTGGGCAACATTCTCGGCCCGCTGGTCCTGTGGCTGGTCAAACGACCGGAGAACCCCTACCTCGACCAAGTGGGCAAGGAAGTGCTGAACTTCCAGATCAGCTACACGATCTACATCGCCGTCGCGGTCGGTCTTTGCTTTGCCTGCGTTGGTTTCCTCATTCTGCCCGCCATCCTCATCGCCTGGATCATCTTCATGATCCTCGCTGCCGTGAAGACGAGCAATGGTGAGGCCTACACCTACCCGCTGAGCATCCGGTTGATCCAATAACGTCGGCTGGGCTTCCCATCGCGATGAGGACATCGCGATCCACCCATCAAGCCGTCCGACGCGGGCGGCGGCTGAGGCGGAACCAGTTGTTCCACGTTTTGCGGATCGTCTGGCGCGTGCTCAGGTATTGCTGCTCAAGCTCCGAGCCCCGCTGCAGTGCGTCGATCACTCCGCGGACGGAAAAATCTTCAGACTCCACAATGGTGCAGGCCACACCGACCGCACCAGCATGGTGGGCATCGCTTCCGGCCGTCATGGGCAGCCCGCGCCGCTGGGCGTAATCATAGGCCTTGCGGTTGTGACGCTTCATCGTTGTCGCCGCGTTGAAAACCTCGAGCCCGTCCAGCGGGAGCGCATCGAGCACGCTCTCGCGGATGCCCGCGCGGAAAAGATCATAAGGATGCGGGGCGATGCAAATTCCGCCCGCCGCATGGGCCAGCTCGCACACCTCGGCGGAGGGGCGCCCCTTGAGCGAGGGCGGCAGGACACAGCCGAGGCAGAGCAAATGGCCATCCGCCGTCGTGACCTCGATGCCGGGAATGACGAGCAAGCCATCCACCGGCTGGCCGTCCGCGCGCATCAGTCCGCGCGAAATCATGTAGTCGACCGCCTCGCAGGTGTTGTGATCCGTCACGGCGAAAGCGTTGAGGCGCGCCGCGCGGGCGGATGCGATCAGATCCTCCGGACTGCTCACGCCATCGGCGGAAAAGAAGGAATGAACATGAAAATCGATCCGGAGGGTCATGGAAGGGAAAGCGGCCGATGCCATGTGACGAGCGGCTGGGACAAAAAAACAGCAAAAACTTCTCTCCGCCGCCCCGGCCGGGCTGGCGAAGCGTTCTTCCGTCTTGCCCGCACCGCGCACCTGCTGTGCAATCAGACGCGATGAATCTTCTCGGCGTTGACATCGGTGGATCCGGGATCAAGGGAGCCCCAGTGGAGGTGGAGACCGGCCAGCTCACCGCCGAGCGCCAGCGCATCCCCACCCCGATGCCATCCAATCCGGATGCCGTCGCCGGCGTGATCGGCCAGCTTGTTGATGCCTTTCCCGGGACCACCGGCCCGGTCGGCATCACCTTCCCCGGGGTGGTCAAGAATGGCCGGATCTTCACCGCGGCCAACATGGACCCCTCATGGGTTAATTTCGACGCGGCGACATTCTTTACGGCCAAGCTGGGGCGCCCCGCGTTTGTCATCAACGATGCGGATGCCGCCGGCTTGGGAGAAATGCGTTTCGGTGCGGGACGGGGCATCAAGGGCACGGTCTTGCTCCTCACGTTGGGCACCGGCGTCGGCAGTGCCCTGTTTCTCGACGGCCGGCTCGTGCCCAATACCGAGTTGGGCCACATGGAGGTGCGAGGCAAGGACGCCGAGGACCGCGCGTCGGAGCGCGTGCGGGAGGAAAAAAAACTCGAGTGGCCCGAATGGGGCCAGCGCGTCGGCGAGGTCATCGCCCGCATGGCCTTCATTCTCAATCCCGACCTGATCATCATCGGCGGCGGCGTCAGCCGGAAGTCCGAGAAATTTCTTCCCACCGTGCAAGGCATGGTCAAAACGCCCATCGTCCCGGCCCAACTGCAGAACCAGGCGGGCCTGGTCGGCGCTGCCCTCGTGGCCGCGAACGGCCAGCCTCCCGCCTGAGCGTGAGCGCTCCGAATCCCATCAGCGTGCCGGTGGACGTGCCGGGTAAACCCTGTCGCATCCTCGTCGGCACGGGATTGCTGCCCCGCGTCGGAGAATTTTGCCGGGCGGCGGAAATCCGCGGAGCCTGTGCCGTCATCACCGACGAGAATGTCGGACGTCTCCACGGGGTCGCCGTGGTGGAATCCCTCGCCGCCGCCGGTTACGCGGCCCAACTCCTGGCCGTGCCCGCGGGGGAGCAGTCCAAGTGCCTCGCCATGGCGGAAAATCTCTGCGACCGAATGATCGCCGCCGGCCTCGACCGCGGGTCCTTCGTCGTCGCGCTCGGCGGCGGCGTGGTCGGTGATCTGGCCGGGTTCGTGGCCGCCATCTACCAGCGCGGCATCCCCTTTGTGCAGATCCCCACGACCATCGTGGCCTTGGTCGACAGCGCGGTCGGCGGCAAGACCGGGGTCAACGCGCGCGCAGGCAAGAATCTTCTCGGCGCTTTCCACCAGCCTCGCCTCGTTCTCGCGGATGTCTCCACCCTCGAAACCTTGCCCGACCGGGAATACCGCGAGGGTTTCGCCGAGGTGATCAAGCACGCGGCCATTCGCGATGCAGCCATGCTGGCCGAACTCGACCCCACCGCCCCGCGCGCTTCGCTGGCCCCGCTGGTGGCGCGGAACATCGCGATCAAGGCGGACATCGTCTCGGCCGACGAGCGCGAGGAATCGGGACTGCGCGCCCTGCTCAACTTCGGCCACACCGTGGCCCACGCCATCGAGAACGTGGCCGGCTACGGGCAATTCCTCCATGGCGAGGCCGTCAGCCTCGGACTGGCCGCGGCGCTGGAAATTTCCACCCGAAAGTTCGGGTTGCCCCTCGCGCAGGCGGACCAAGTGCGGGCTGCGCTAACCGCTTACGGACTCCCGCTGGTCCTGCCTGCTGACCTCGGCACCGACGCACTTCTGACCGCGGCGCGCCGGGACAAAAAATTCACCGACGGCGCCATCCGCTATGTCGTCTGTCCACAACTCGGCGAAGCCTTTGTCGCGGACCACGTCACCGAGGAGGATCTTCGCGAGGCGATTGATTCCCTCCGGGCATGAGGGTGTCGCCTGGCCGGAATCTGCGAAACAATGCCAGCGTTGCCACGCCTTCATACTTCTGTCTTGGCCAGGGAGCACAGGCGTCCCGCCTGTGACCTTCTAACCTCACGGGCGAGACGCCCGTGCCCCCTGATTTTTGCCGGCGTCCGACAAGCTTTTGCAGTGGTTGGTCTAACTTCGCGCGCATCGTGCTGAAAACGGACAACACCGCGGCGGGCGAAGCGCGCCACCTCTACGTCCATGTTCCGTTCTGCCTGCAGATCTGCCCGTATTGCAGCTTCTACAAGGACATTGCGGGGCCGGGGAAGGCCGACCCGCTCGTCGACGCCGTCATCCGCGAGGCGGAGCTTTTCGGGCGCGGCGCCGCGCCGCGCACCGTCTTCATCGGCGGCGGGACGCCGACCGCTCTTTCCGTCAGCCAACTCGATCGCCTGCTCGCCGGCCTTCGGCGCCATTTCGACCTGTCGGCCGTGGAGGAATTCACCGTCGAGATGAACCCGGCCACCGTGACCGCCCGCAAGGCGGACCTCCTGCGCGCGCACGGCGTGAACCGCGTGAGCATGGGTGTGCAGTCGTGGGACCCCGACCTCCTCCGCACGCTCGGCCGCGTGCACACCGCGGAGCAGGTCGCGGCGTCGTTTGCCGTGCTGCGTGCCGCCGGATTCGACAACCTCAACCTTGACCTGATCTACGGCGTGCCCGGTCAGACGCTGACGCAATGGGAGGACAGCCTGGACCGAACCATCGGCCTCGCCCCCGAGCACATCTCGGCCTACTGCCTGACTTACGAGGAAGACACAGAATACTTCGAGCGCCTGCAGCGGGGCGAGTTTCGGGAGAATGGTGATCAGGACGCGGATTTTTTCGAACGCGGGGTCGCGCTGCTCTCGGCCGCCAGTTATGCGCAGTATGAAATTTCGAACTATGCGCAGCCCGGCCGATCCTGCCGGCACAATCTGGCCTACTGGGAGGGCGCGGATTACCTGGGGCTCGGACCCAGCGCTTGGTCCACGACGGGAGAACGCCGCTGGCAGAATGTTCCAGACACCGCCGCCTACGTGCACGCGGTCCAAGCCGGCGTGCGTCCGCTCGCCACCGAGGAGGCGCTGCCGCCCGCGACCCGCGAGGCGGAAAAAATCGCCTTCGGACTGCGCATGAACGCCGGTCTTGATCCGGCCCACTTGGCCAAGAGCCACGATCTGGTCACGCAGTTGCGTCGCGAGGGGTTGCTGGAGGATCACGGACCGCGGGTCCGCCTGACGGAACGCGGGCGCCTGCTGGCCGATGAGATCGCGGCGGAGCTGATGTGAGGTCAAGCCGCGGTCGGTCGCCGCGGCGACCGACCCCACCGGGGAAGGAATGGATCCGAGGTGGCCAACAAAAAGGGCGCCCGAGGGCGCCCTTTGTGAATCTAGGATCGGAGCGAGCTTAGTAGCCGCCACGGTCGCCGCCACGGTCGCGGTATCCACCGCCGCCGCCGCCACCGCCGCGATAGCCACCACCGCCGCCGCTGCCACCGCCGCCGCCGCGATAGCCACCGCCACCGCCGCCACCGCCGCGATAGCCGCCACCACCACCACCACCGCCGCCGGTCCGGGGACGATCTTCACGAGGACGGGCCTCGTTGACCTGAATGGTCCGGCCGTCCAAGTCGGTGCCGTGGAATTTTTCCACTGCGGCTGCTGCTTCCTCGTCGGTCGAGAAGGTGACAAAGCCGAATCCGCGCGAGCGGCCGGTCTGACGGTCCAAGGCGATCATGACGTCCGTCACGGTGCCCACTTGTCCAAAGACGTCGCGAAGCGAGTCGTCGGTGCTGCTGAAGGGGAGGTTCCCCACGTATAGTTTATTACCCATGTTGTATCTTTCTGTTGTGTCTTTCTGCCAGGCTTCAAGCGATCCGATCATTAACCCGTGGACTTCACGGTGCCTGCGCGGAAACTCACGAACGTAAACTCAACCCGTGGGCCGGCGCTTTCTGACCTAAACTTGTCGACTGTCGTTGCCGACCATCGTCCGAAACGCCCAAAGCGCAAGAGAAAAAATAACACTCAGGGCACCAACCGCACTCGGTAGAAGCTTTGGCCGGTTGCGTCGTGGGTCGTGGAGGTGGTCGCGCCCGTGGCGGTGATGTCGCTGCCAACATCCTGCCAGGTGCCCGCCGTAAGGTTGGGGCGAACCTGTAGGCGGTATTTTTTGCCCGGCACAGAGCTCCACGCCACCGTGATGACCCCGCTGGCCTGGCTGGCGGCATCGACGGCGAAGCGGGAACCGGGATTGGCCGGATCCGTGCCCAGCGCGAACTCCTCGGCGTTGGTGAAGCCGTCGCGGTCGTTGTCATCGGCGGCGACCCAGTCGGAAGGGTTCGGAAAGTAAACGTTCCACCAGTTGTTCGGGAGTCCGTCCGTCGTGCCACCGGACGCCCGGGTGACGACGGGGGCATTGGTCGTGACCGTGCCCGAAGAATTGAGCAGGGAGGTGAGGGAGATGGCTCCCAGGTAGAGGTTGCGGTCCGTGTTGGTCCCGGCACTGCTGTTGGAGACCACCAACTGCGCGATGGGGCCACCCGCGGCAAGGGTGCCGGTGAGCACATTGGTTCCGGCGGTGAACCGGTAGGCGTTCGAGGCGGTCAACTCGAAGCTGAGGTCAAGGCCGGTCGAGGTGTAGGCGATGCCGGTGTCACGGTTCGTCGTGGCGTCGCTGGCGCGGTAATTCGCCTGCCCTCCCGTGAAGAAGAACGAGAAACGGTTGGTGTTGCCGGCATCGGCGAGGGCCAGACCGACGGCTCCGCCGTTATCGATCCAGTTGTTGTCGAACCGCACATTGATTTTCCCGCCGACATCGAGGTTAGTGTTGAACGCACGCCGTGCGGTGGACACTCCCCCGCCGTTGGCCCAGAGGCCGAAACCCTTGGTCAGGCCGGTGCTCAGGTTGGTCGAATTATCGGCGAGAAAATGTCCGGCATTCGCGGTGGCCGACAAGGCCCAGGCCCCGAACCCGATGCCCCCGGTCGAGCTGTTGGTCCATCCACCGGCGTAGGACGCGTTGGTCGGCGAGTCGGACCCGTTGGTTTGTGTTCCACTGATGGCGTAACTGGCCGAGAAGACCACGCCATTCGGGCCCGGGCCGAGAGGAACATTGAGGCTCCAGTCGCGGGTGGAGGCGAAACTTCCGCCCTGACTCGTCAGCAGGTTGGTCCAGGAAATGCCATTCGTGAGCAGGGCGCCGGCCTGCCCGGTGAAGGTGAAGGTCGTGACATTCGAAGCCACGCCGGTGGGGCCCACGGGGGCGGTGACCAGAAGCGCGGTCGGATTGGAATCGATGAAAGCCAGAGTGCGGCCAGTGACGGCATCCGAAGCGGGGCCGTCGCCGACGGCGTTGTTGGCCACCACGGTGTAGGAGTAGGAGGTGTCCTCCGCCAAGCCGGTGTCATCAAAAGACGGTCCGGTTGGGTTGCCGATCTGGGTCACCCCGCGGGAGACCTTGTAGCCGGTCGCGCCCGGCACCGCCGACCAGGCCACGCGGATCGAGCTGGTTGTCAGGCCGGTCGCGCTCACCCCGGTTACCTTGGCCGGCGCGGCGGGAGTCTGGCCATCATCCTCGGCGAACACATGCTGGATGTCGCTCTTGCTCACATTGCCGCGGGCGTCCGTCGCCTCGATGTAATAGTCGAGCAGCTTGCCGCGGAAATTGGCCAGCGAAGCGTTGTCGATGCGGGCGAAGTAATAATCGGCCACGACGGGCGAACGCGCGCCTTCGAAGTAGGCGATCTTCGAATTGTTGGCCGCCGCAGTCAGGGCAGCGGCGGTCTGCGGCAGGACGCGCTTGGTCATGGGAATTTGCACCCAACTCCCCACCTCCGCGCCGCCCGCGTAGGTTTCATTCTGGTTGCTGGCAATGGGATTGGTGCCGTCGTTATCCACGCGGATCTTCGCCACGATGTTCGTGATCCCGGAGACGTCGTAGGCGTGCGTCCAGACGTAAAACTCGGAGTTCATCTTTTTCAGCGCGTTGCCGTTGCCGGGAACGATGTTGAACCAACCGAAGGTGTAACCACCCGGGTTGTAGGGGAAGCGCTGCGGCTTGAAGACGGTCGGAGGGGTCCGATCGTTCGTGCCCTTGCGGGCATCCACGTAGCTCGAGATCAGCTCGTAGGCGCGGCGCGTGGCCAGCGACGATTTGACCTCATCGTCATTGCCCTCGCCGCCGTAGTAGTTGAACCCCGAGTCGAGGCCCGCGAGATAGACGTGCCAGGCGCGCTCAACGATGTTCGGGTTCGAGTAGGCGGGGCTGGCGCTAAGGTTGTCGTAGGGGTCTTGAATCTTCCACGCCTGCACGCTGCCGGCGCCGTTCTCGTCGGTCCACATTTGCTCGGCCGTCTCACACCAGTTGGCCCCGGCCATCACGGGCGCCCAGCTGTAAAATTTCGGCGTGAAGCCCGGCGTCTCCATGTCCACTTGGGTGTTGGGCACGCGGCTGTTGGTCTGTCCGCCAGCCGGCGGCTCAACCCATTTCAAGAACTGCGGTGAGCCGTAGTCGCTCTCGGGGAAAATCCACGCCCCATCCTCGACATGGACGGTGTCGGCGGCGGGGCCGAAACGATTGACGAAATCCTGCACTGCGACCCCGGGGTAGGTGCCGTTGTTCATCAAGGAGGGCGCATCCCCATCCCATGACGAGGAACCGCCGCCCCACGCGTTGTCGCCATCAGTTGAGGGCATCACGATGCAGGGGCGCGCTGGGTTGCTGGCGTAGGGGGAGATACTGTCGTCGATCAGCCCCTTCTGCCACCCGGAGTAGCCAGCCTTGTAGCTCTGGATGTCGTCGGAAGGCACCATGATGATAGTTTTCTCCGCGCCGGTCTCAGGGTTGACGTATTTCGCCTTGTGCAACTGATAGGCGTAGGGGGAATGGTTGTAGGCTGTTTCGCCCACGTTGCCGGTGCCAAACCACCAGCCACCGCCGGTGGTGGAACCGATCTGGTCCGCCTTGTTCGGCGGGCTGGAAAAAATCTTCCAACTGTTGGACTCGGGCATGGTGTATTGCGGGTTGCCCATGTAACCGGGCAACGTGCGGCTCAAGTGATGGCTGGCGACAATGACCCACTGGTAGCCTTCATCGGCCAGCACATCGACCATGGTGCGGGAGAAGGCCATCTCCGTGGGGAAAAACCCCTTCGAGCGATTGGTGATGTTTCCGGTGTTCCACGCCTTGTAGGCCGCTTCGTGAAAAATCTGGATCTCCTTGCGAAAAACGGACTTCGGCAGGACGGAACCGAGCGAGTGATGGTAGGTGAAGCCAACAAGGTCCAGGCGGGGATTCCCCCCCTTGCCGTCCGTGCCGAGCGGAGTCAGCCAGGTGCGGGCGGTGCGGTTGCCATTCCACCAACCGGAGCTGTAGCCCGAGTAGCCGGTGTTGCCCAAGCTTTGGACATTGTTGATGAGTGAGCCGGAGTAGCTCATGGCATAGCCGCCGTTTGTGTTCACATTGGCCAGAGAATTCTTGGGGCCGTCTTGATAAGCCTTCTTGCGATCATCAACGCCGAAAATTTGGTCCAGATCGTTGTCCGGATGGGCCTGCCCGGAATCGTAGACCTGCCCGGCCTTCAAGACCATCGAGTCCTTGGCAAACTGGACGCGGTTCGGTTGGCCGTTCCAGCTACTATTCCACTCCGGCCAGTAAATCGGCTGGTGGTTGTGCCAGAAGCGCGAAACGTAAACGTTGGAGTTCGCCTGCGAGTTGGCGGGCCGCAAAACGGTCAATAGGGCAACGAAAAGGATAGCGGGGAGATAGCGACTACACATGATGGGGGGGAACCAACTTAGACCGCAAACCCTAGGGGGCGTTGCGACTTAGTTGAAAGTTGTTGAAAAAGAAGTCGTTGGACTCGGCGTTGCGGTTGAAAAACGCCAGACCCGACACAGGTTTCCCGGCCTCGCCCCCGAACTTGCGGCCCTCGAACATTTTCCGCGACTGGTCGCGCAAGCTGATGACCTCGAGATCATAGGTGTCAGCATCGACGAGGGTCACAGTCAGCGAAACCGCTTCGTCCGTGATAGGAATGCCCGTGTCGAATTCCTTTTCGGCATCGGTCAGGAGGTAGTTCGCCGCACCTTCACGGGCGAAGAACCGAAGACGTGCCCCGGTCTCGGTGTCGGCCACAGACTCGTTGGCGCTCCCCGTGCGGTAAACCACCCCGACCTCACCGGGTTCGGGTGCATCGACCTCGCCTTTTTGCTGAAACGGACCGTGAAAAATGTCGAAGGAGAAATTGTCGCCGGGCTCGAGCGGAACCGAGACACCGCGGAAGGCCACGGATTCCTCGAAGCCGCGTCCGTTGGCGAAGAGGCCGAAGACCCGTCCGGTCGTGATGGCCTCGACGCCGGGCTGCTCGCCCTGCCGGCCGAGATAATGCCCGGCAAAACTCCCCTCGCCGTCGGTCTTGGTCACCATCTTCCAGCCGAAAAAACCGTTGTCGCCGCCGGATCCTTGATTCCAGCCCCCATTGTAAAATCCCTGATTGGCACTGTCATCCGCCACGTTCACTTGGGCGATGGCGAACGAAGACGAGACCGGAAGAATGAAGACAGACAGCAGGCAGCCAAAAAGTCGGAAGTTCATGGGGGAGGGGTCAGGGGCCAACAAAAATAGAAGTGATTGCCGCGGCTGTCAAACGCCGCCGGCCCGCCCGCTCAGTCCCCCACCCCGTCGCCGAAATGTTTTCCGGGGACCAGATAATGCGAGACGTAATCAATGGCCGCATCCCGCAGCGGCGTGACGCCGCCAACATAGCCGGTGGACTTCAGCTTGGTGATGTCCGCCTGCGTGAAATACTGGTATTGTGACCGCAGCGCCTCGGGCATTTCGATGAACTCGATGCGCGGCTCGCGTCCGAGCGCCTCGAAAATCGGATGGACCAGATCCAGCCACGTATGCGCCTGGCCGGAGCCGACATTGTAAAGCCCCCCCGCTTTCTTGGCCGCCCCAAGGTGCAGGGTCATGGCCACAGCGTCCTTCACGTAGAGGAAGTCGCGCTTCTGCCCGCCATCCGGGTAATCCGGATGGTAGCTCTTGAACAGCCGCACCTGGCCGGTCTCCTCGATTTGCCGCCAGGCCTTGCTGACCACGCTGCGCATGTCGCCCTTGTGCTCCTCGTTCGGACCGAAAATATTGAAATATTTCAAGCCCACGATCTGCCGCAGGATCCCCTCGCGCTGCGCGTGGAGGTCGAACAATTGCTTGGAGTAGCCGTAGGCGTTGAGCGGACGCCACGCGGCCAAATCGTCGGACAGGTCATCCATCCCGGCCGCCCCGTCACCATAGGTCGCCGCCGAGGAAGCATAGACGAAACGCGCCCCGCGCTTGAGCGCCCAATCGGCCAGTTGCCGGGTGCAGCCGAAGTTGTTGCGCAGCAGGTAGGCCGCGTCGCGCTCGGTCGTGGAAGAACAGGCGCCCAGATGAAAGACATGCGTGAAATCGCCGAACGCACCCGCCTTGCGTTCCAGGCGCTCGTAGAAAACCCCCGCCTCGACGTAGTCATCGAATTTGAGCGGCGCGAGATGGCGCCACTTCTCGCTCGTGCCGAGTTCGTCCACCACGACAATGCGGTCCTGCCCGTGCTGGCGATTGAGCGCACCGACCAGCACGCTGCCGATGAAGCCCGCGCCGCCAGTGACAAGAATGCGCAGCTTCCCCGAGTAATCCGGGATTTTGGCCTCCTTGCCCGGGCGCTTGGCCGGCTCACGCTTGGCGGTGGGTTTGACCATCGGCCCATAGGCTAAGCCGACTCACCCTGCCGTGCAATCCCCGCGCATTGCCTCGCCGGGCCTTGGCCCGTAAAGTCGACGCTATGTTGTCTCCCCGCTGGGAAAAGCGGGATCCCTCCGATCCCGTTGCCGCACAGAACCTCGCTCGCGAACTGCGCATCTCCCCGCTGCTGGCCGAACTCCTGGTCGCCCGCGCCCTGACCGACCCCGGCGAGGCCGAGGACTTCCTCCATCCCCGCCTCGCCGCACTGCCCGATCCGCTGGCCACCCCCGGAATGGCTGAAGCGGCCCGCCGGCTCGCCACCGCGGTCGAGCGGCAGGAAAAGGTTGTGCTTTACGGCGACTACGATGTGGACGGCGTGACCTCGCTGGCCATCCTCCACCGCTTCCTCGCCGCGTTGGGCCTGCCCAACGGCTGGTTTCTCCCCTCGCGGGAATCCGAGGGCTACGGGCTGAGCCGCGAGGGCCTCGATCGTGTCTTCGCCGCACACCAACCTTCGCTGCTCGTCGCCCTCGACTGCGGCACATCCTCGCACGAGGAAGCCGCCTGGCTGGCCGCCCGCGGGGTCGATCTGGTCATCGTCGACCATCATGAACCGAAAAACGGCACCGCCCCGTGCGTGACACTGGTCAATCCAAAGGCCGCCGGCGGAAACACGGACCTCTGCACCGCCGCACTCGTCTTCAAACTCTGCCATGCCATCCAAAAAACGACCGGCGGCCGCGAACCCGACCTGCGTGATTATCTCGACCTCGCGGCCATGGGCACCATCTGCGACCTCGCCCCGCTCCGAGGCGAAAACCGCATCATCGTCCGCCACGGCCTGGCGCGGATGAGTCAGACAAAATGGGAAGGGTTGCGGGCCCTGATGGAAGTAGCCGCGGTTGTCCCGCCCGTGACCACGGCAGAGGTTGGCTTTCGCCTTGGTCCGAGGCTCAATGCCGCCGGGCGCCTCAACACCGCCGAGGCCGCGCTGAAACTTCTGCTCACCGCCGACCCGGCCGAGGGCCGGCGGCTGGCCCAGGAGCTGGATGTCTGCAACCGGGAACGTCAGGACCTGGAGCAGCAGGTCCTCGAGGCCGCGCTCGGGTCGCTGGAGAAAAATTTCGATCCGGCCGCGGATTGCGCCATCGTCGTCGGCGGCGAGGGCTGGCATCACGGGGTCGTCGGCATCGTCGCCTCCCGGCTGTGCCGCAAGTTCCACCGCCCCGCCCTCGTCATCGGTTTCGATGAAGGCGGCGAGGGCCACGGCAGCGGGCGGAGCATCGACGGGCTCTCCCTCATCGAGGCCTTGGGCCAATGCTCCGATCTGCTCGGACCTTTTGGAGGCCACCACATGGCCGCGGGGTTGAGCGTGCATCGGGATAATTTTGACGAGCTCCGACGCCGATTTTCCGCCGCCGCGGCCGAGCGTCTGCAACCGCAGGATCTCGTGCCACGCCTCAAGCTCGACACGATGGTTGATGTGGCTGACCTCGACGAATCGCACCTGGAAGAGCTCTCGCTTCTCGAACCCTGCGGCATGGGCAACCCCGCCCCGGTCTTCTACGCGCGATCAGTGGCCCCGGTCCACGGCCCGGATGTCCTGAAAGAAAAACATGTGCGCTTCCGCGTGCGCGGCCGCGACGACCTGCTCGCCGCCATCTATTTCAACGGCGCCAGCGACAACTTCCCCCGCGCCCCTTGGGACGTTGCCTTCAAACTCGTCCGCAACGAATACCGTCAGCGCGTCAGCCTCCAACTCGAAGTCCAAAGCGTCCGGCCGGCCGCCTGAGGGACGTGGGAGGGAAAATGGAGCCATGGGGATTCGAACCCCAGACCTCCTCAATGCCATTGAGGCGCTCTACCAACTGAGCTATGACCCCTAAGTTGTTCTACCATAACGACTTGTGATTTTAGTGATAATTCGGTGTTTGTCTTAAAACACCCGGAATGCACACCCGACGAAGGGCGCGACACTGCAAATCCAAGTCGAAATTTCAAAAAAACGGACAAACTTTGGCGTGTTTGCCACTGCTAAACGCAGCTATAGAAATGTGCATGAATTGAAACGCGCCCGCAAGAAAAAGAACAGAGAGCAGCAGCATCGATCATTCACATGCGGCAAGATCCGACTTGAGTTCAGGGGGCTGAATCAGCCCTGCCATTGCGGCGCGGCGCGATGGCTCTGCGGATGGTTTCCTCGCTGCTGAATCCGAGAAGCTCTCTGACGTCCGAAATCCGCAAAACAATGGATCAGGAAACCTTGCCACGCAGGCGGCGGCGGAGGGGCCAGAGCATCAGAGCGAGCAGGCCGAGCGCGGCGACGCAGGTCGAGGGTTCGGGGATGGCGGTGATGGTGAAGGTGCTGCCGTTCCCGTCTGATCAGCAGTTGGAAGGTTCTTTCTTGGTGCAGATGCCAAATCGGCGTTTGCGGGACAACTCGGAGCGGGTTAAAGTAAAGCCATGTCTGATCGTATCCAAATCGACCCGAATGTTTGCCACGGCAAACCGGTGTTTTCCGGAACGAGAATCTCCGTTTCCACGGTGCTCGGCGCCTTGGCTTCGGGTGACGAAGCCCAGACAGTGCTCGATGATTATCCCGGCCTCACCAAGGCGGATCTGGATGCGGCGCTGGACTTCGCGAGGGAACTCAGCGACTACCAACTCTCCGCTTACGAAGCGGTGGCATGAGGTTCCTGCTCGACGAGAATTTCCCAAAGGCCGCAGTCGCCTTTCTTGAGTCTCACGGGCACGAAGCAACACGCATCGCCAGCGGGAGCGGCAGGAGCCTTGCTGATGAGCAGGTGTTTGAAGCCGCGCAAGAGCAGGCGGCCATCCTTCTGACGACGGACAGGGATTTCTACCACACCGTGCCTTGGAAATATGCACGACACCATGGAGTTGTGGTTGTTGCCCTGCGGCGCCCGAATCGCGCCAATATCATCGGGAAGCTATCGTGGTTGCTCGAAACATTGCCACCGAATGCATTCGTAAATCGCGTCATCCACATGCGCGATACGACTTGGCTCTCCAAACCTCCCATGTCGGGGTAGTCCTCCAAAAGCTGGCAAGTCACCAGTGACCACTCGGCATGAGCCGTGGCTAGATTAAATCCGAAGTCGCTCTAAATGATGCCCCCGAGTTTGCTTCACACGCAGGCGGTGGCGGAGGGGCAAGAGCATCAGAGCGAGCAGGGCGATCGCGGCGAGGTAGGTGGAGGGTTCGGGGATGGCGGTGATGGTGGAGGTGCTCGCCGTGCGGACCGCCGCCGTGTTGTCTTCGGACGGCCTTGACGAGGGATGCCACAAGGCACACATTGTGTGCGTGCGGTTGGAATTCGATCCAGACAAGGAGGCGGCCAACCTCACCAAGCACGGCATCGACTTTTCCACCGTGCGGAAAGTTTTCGAAGACCCGCAGCGCATGATTGTCCCGAACGATACACACAGCTCCGACGAACCGCGGTTCTATGCCGTCGGCCATGATGGCCATGGCGTGCTCACCGTGCGGTTCACCTTGCGAGGTGATGCCATTCGTGTGATCGGCGCCGGATATTGGCGCAAACAGAAGAAAGCCTATGAAGACCAAAAAAAAGAAAACGAGCTACGCTGAGGAACCGGTCGGTGAAGGCTGGCGCTTTGACCAAAGCAAAGCGCTCACCCGCGCGCAACAGCGCGCCTTGGGCCTGCCCTCGCCGACAACCGCGGCGAAAATGACCATCACCCGCAAGCCGGCTCGCCCGGCGCGAATCAACATCCGCACCACGCACGAAACCATCGCCGGTTTACGCGCCCGGGCCGAGGAAGCCGGACTTCCTTACCAGACGCTCGCCGCCAGCGTGCTGCACATGGTGGCCAAGGGAGACATCAAGCTCGCGCTCGCCGCGCGATAACGCATCAGCGAAAACATTCGTGAATCCAGCAATCATCAACATCACTGCTGCCGAGCATGTGGGTGGTTATGGCCTGCGTTTGCAGTTCGACGATACCACCGAGCAAATCGTCGACTTCGGGCCGTTCCTGCGTGGTGCCCAGCATCCTGACATCCGGGCTTTTCTCGATCAGGAAAAATTCCTCGCCTACCGCCTCGAAAACGGAAATCTGATCTGGGGCGACTACGATCTATGCTTCCCCGTCACCGATCTGCACGCCAACGCACTTTACTCCCCGGCGCGCAGGGCAGCGGCCTAGTTGCTTGCGGACCAACAGCCGTCGCTACCGGGCAAGGCATCGAGTGCGGCCCAGAAAAACAAAACACCCGCCCCTTGCGGGACGGGTGTCGAAGTGAGCGGCGATTGAAAAATCAGGAAACTTTCGCGCGCAGGCGGTGGCGGAGGGGCCAGAGCATCAGGGCGAGCAGGGCGATCGCGGCGACGTAGGTCGAGGGTTCGGGGATGGCGGTGATGGTGAAGGTGCTGCCGTTCCACGATGAGCTGCCGATACCTCCGTTGGTGAAGGAGAAGAAGGAGGAGTCGAGCTACAGCCGAGTCTTCGAACCGAGGCT